>Ga0316231_1000037_pt1 | contig 228958 bp, 197 predicted proteins | sample TBH18027metaG_FD_206002 | JGI IMG/M metagenome (GOLD analysis project Ga0316231, IMG submission 206002) | Freshwater microbial communities from Trout Bog Lake, Wisconsin, USA - TBH18027 | ecosystem: Environmental > Aquatic > Freshwater > Lake > Hypolimnion/Profundal zone | place: USA... | reverse complement strand
AATTATGAGCAAACAGACAAGGACAAATGCGGGGATTCTTCGCTGCGCTCAGAATGACAAACTTAACAGCAACGACGGAGATTCTGGCTACGCCAGAATTATGAGCAAAACAGACAACGAAAGAAAACCCAGGTCTCAGACGCGAGACCTGGGGCACACGGCGAAGAGAATAAAGACAGAGGCAACTCAACCATTCGGGATAAGACTATGAAAGGATGAGGCACCGCACTTTAATAAGGAGGGTGCAATGGAGCGGCGAGAGTTTGTGAGGGCGGCGGTAGTGGCGGGTATGGGCGCTGGAGCGCTTGGCGCGAAAGCGATGGCGCAGGCGGCAGTGAAGACTAGTAACGAATTTTATCAGTTGCGGAAGTACGCTTTGCGGAATGGACCGCAGACGGCGCTGACCCAGGGGTACTTTGAGCGGGCACTGATTCCGGCGCTGGGGCGGCTGGGTATGGCGCCAGTAGGGGCGTTCAAGCTGGATGTGGGGCCGGAGACGCCAACGTACTATGTCCTGATTCGTTCGACGGATGCGGCTGCGCTGGCAGGTCTGGATGCTCGACTGGGGGCTGACGAGGAATATGTAAAGGCGGCGGCTGGGTTTCGCGATGCACCGGCGACGGCCCCTGCGTATGAGCGGGCGGAGCGGACACTGCTGGGCGCGTTTACTGGATGGCCGAAGCTGACGGTGCCAAAGCTAGTGGATGGCAAGCTGCCGAAGCGGATCTTTCAGTTGAGGACGTATGAGAGCCCAAGCCAGGCGGCACATGCGCGGAAGGTGGCGATGTTCAACGAGGCGGAGATCGGGATATTTGTGCGGACGGGGCTGACTCCGGTGTTCTTCGCGGAGACGTTGGCAGGAACGCGAATGCCCAGCCTGACCTACATGCTGACGTTTGCGGACACTGCAGAACTGACGGCGAAGTGGGCTGCGTTTGGAGCGGACACTGCGTGGAAGGAGCTATCGCGCAAGCCGGGCAATACGGATGCGGAGATTGTGAGCAACATCTCGAATTTGTACTTGAGTCCGCTGGCTTGCTCAGAGGTGTAAAGCAAGAGCGAATGACAGAGGGCACAGAGGAACAGAGAGAACACGGAGAAGGCAAAGGAAAACCGGGAGTCTGCGGTTGGCAGGCTCCCGGCTTATTTGTGGTTGGGTACCAGACCTGGGAGGTTGTTTTCCCGTCCACAAATTGTTTCACCCCACACTTGGGCTAGATACCCGGCGGTCCGTCGGGTGAGCATCCGGCAATCATGGCAAAGCTACCGGAGCCGAGGTTGAAGATGAGGCCATTGAATCGGACGGTGCTTCCGACTGTGATGGCTGGTGGGGGGGTGTCACCCACGGCGGTGGATGCCGGAGGGGCAGTAGCTGTACCTGTGTAGACGGTGATAGTGGTTGCTCCGTTGAGCGAGGCGAAGGCCGATCCGCTGGCCAGGGCGAAGGTGTAGGCGGTATAGGCACCACTGGTGGCGATTGCAGTGACCGTTCCGTTCACAGTCTGCGGAGCCAGATAGACGGTGGTTGCTGTTGCTGTCTGCGCGGAGGAGGAGAAGGCCGAGGTAACGACGCCGACTGACTGTCCGGCGACGAGATTGGTGGAAGTAAACGTGGGGGTAAACGGCAGGCCAGTGAGGGTGACGAACTGTGGTGCGATGGCAAAGGTAGTGGAGCCGGTGGTGGAAACGGTGACGATATTGCCTGTGGAGGACGAACCAACAGACGGGCCGGCACCCTGCATGATGGCCATCTTGAAGTTGCCAGAGCTGACTGCGGTGACAGGGCCGGAGATCATATTAGGTTGCTGACCGCCTGGTGGTGGCGGCGGAATCTGAATGCGTGTGGCGAGGTAGGTTCCTCCGGTCTGGACGATGAAATCGACCTGGACGATCTCTCCGGAGGAGAGTGCGGCGAGCGAGGTAAAACCTGGGCCCTGCAGGATGGTGGAGCTGTTGGTGGTGACAGTGAAGTTAGGGCCAGAGCCTGGCTGTAGCGTCAGGCTGGTTCCGCTGACCGATACGACGGTGGCCATCTGCTGCATTCCTGTGCCGTTCTGGCTGGTGGGTGGTGCGGCAGCGGCAGGCGGGACAGGCTTGATTTTGAAGACCGGCGTGACTGTGACGGTGGTACCCGAGATGGTGACCGACTGGCCTGCGAGCAGATCGACCAGAAGTGAGGTGGAGGAGTTTTTGACTATGAACGGAGTTGGAAAGGTGAAGGTGAAGGAGGTATTGGCGAGGGTTGGCGTGACCGAAACGGGCTGACCGGAGCTATTGATATAGGTGATCTGCGGGCTGGAGTAGGTGAGAGTGGCCGAAATATAGGTATCCTGTGGGATGCTGGCCGTAACGAGTGGTGCCTGGATGCCGTTGAGGTGACAGATTTCGAGGGTGGTGGGCGCGGGGAGGATGCTGGCCGTCTGACCGGTAGAGTCGGTCAAGGTGATGGTGTTCAGGGTGAGGGTGAAGGCAACAAGCTGGTCGTTGGGCGCGTCGGTGATGAGCACTGGCACGGTGGCAGCGGGCGAGGTGATGTTGGTGCTGGTGCCGGTCGAGACGGTGGAAGAACATCCAGTCGTGAGAGCGGCGGCCATGCAAAAGCTGCCGGCGAAGCCGAGGAGACGTATCGTTTTGGTGAAGCGATTTGAGGTAAGAAGATTCATGGGACTCTCCCTGGATGGTGTGTGGACGCCAACCCGTACAGCAGCCATAGACGGGGAACAAGCGGCATGGATTACAAGGCTGGCAAAAAAACCTTGCAGGATGCTTGCAAGTGTGCGATAACTACGTCATGCGTAGTACGCGAAACGTAGTAAATAACGAAGACAGCTCAGGATTGGGGCACTACTCCGACCCTCCACTGCTAGTGCTTGCCAGCCTGGCCAACGGGCCAAAGCACGGACACGCCATGATCGAAGACATTGTGCGCCTGTCTGGAACACGACTGGGGCCTGGGACTCTATATGGAGCGATCGCACGGCTCGAGCAGCAAGGTTGGATTGCGCCTCTACCGCCGGAGGAGCGGCGGCGGCCCTATCGGATCACAGCAGAGGGCCTGCGCGTCCTGCGGGCGCGACTGACAACCTTGCATCAGTTTGCCAAGGCCGGACTGGGCAGGCTGGAACCCTTATGAAGCTGGAGAACGAATGAAACAGAGACTCGCCCGAATGCTTACGCGCCTGTATCCACCCGTCTGGCGAGAACGCTATGGCGAGGAGTTTGAGGCAATGCTTGCGATGGGCCCGGGCGACCTGGGCACGGTGGTAGACAGCGTGTGGTCGGCGTTGCGCGAGCACGTCAATCCGACACGAGGAGGCAGGATGGAACAGGACACGAAAACCTTTGCAGCGCTGATGAGGCGACCGAGCGGGTATCTTCCGGTGGCGATGTCGCTGGCTGCGTTCATGATGGTACTGAGCGCGCTTGCGGTGGGACTTGCGCGGGGAGGCGCAATCGTTCGCGATCCTGATGAAGGATCCATTGCGCACCTCTTCCAGTTGCTGATGACGGTGCAGTGGCCGATTATGCTGTTCTTCGCGATGAAGTGGATGCGACACGCTCCGCGACCGACGCTGGGGGTGTTGGGGCTACAGGCGGCGGCGTGGCTGGCGGGATGCGCGCCGGTATATTTTTTACATCTGTGATTCAGGGTCAGGAGCGGGCTGGTTCAGGGGTGGCGATGGGAAGGGTGAAGGTGAAGACGGAGCCGTGGCCGAGCTGACTGGTGACACCGATGGTGCCACCGTGCGCGGCGATGATGGCGCGGCATATGGCGAGGCCCATTCCTGTGCCGCTAACCCGACTGCGTTGTCCCTGGCCACGATAGAACTTATCGAAGATTAGACCCTGCTCCATTGGGTCGATACCGGCGCCGCGGTCTGCGACGCTGATAGCCAGCATATTTTTTTGTGGATCGGCGGCGATAAAGATGGGTTGGTCGATCGGAGAATATTTGGCTGCGTTACCCAACAGGTTGGCCAGCACCTTTTCGATCCAGGATTTATCGGCGAGCACGTTCGGCAGGAAGCTGGAGAGGGAGACACGGAAATCACGGGAGGGAAAGTCGGCGCGGCACTGCTCGACGGCGACATAGATCAAACCGGCGATGGACTGCGGCTTCAAATCCAGTTGGACCTTGTTGGCGTCGAGCTGTGACATCTCGACGGCCTGTTCGATGAGGCGGTTGAGGCGGTCTGACTCCTCGTCGATGATGGTGAGCATCTCCTTCTGGGCTGGTGCATCAAGGGCCTGCTGGGAGAGCAGCGAACTGATGGAGGCCTTGATGGAGGTAAGCGGTGTACGCAGCTCGTGGGTGACGGAGTCCAGCAAGGCGGTACGGAGGCGCTCGGTCTCTTTGGCTGCCTTGGATCGGGCGCTGTCTTCCAGTGCCTCGGCGCGTTCGATGGACATGGAGACTAGGCCACTAAGACCTTCCATGGTTTCGCGGGAGAGCGAAACGGCTTCCAGCAGTACTGCTCCGCTGGGACGCACACCGACACGGAGAGGGACTACCACGGGAAAACCATCGGTGGTTGAGGTGGTAACGGGATGCAGCATGGCTTCGCGGAGATCGCGAATAATCTCGGCTCGGGTACGTTCAGAGGCTTCTGGGCTGCTTGGCGTATCGCCTGGATTCCAAGCAACCGTTGGGCTGGAGATGCGTTTGGGATCGGAGAGATAGATGCGGTCGCCGTCACAGAGATAGAGGGTTACTGCGGGACTATTGAAGGCATTGGCCACGCTGGAAGGGATGAAGTTGAGCAGTTGCGCGACATTTTCCGGCTGTAGCAGTTGACGTCCGAGGCGGTAGAGCATCTCGGATTCGAGTCGGCGGGTGTCAGCCTCGTGCGACTCTTCGCGAATGCGTGAAGCCAGGTGGCTGGCATAGAACGCGGTGCCAAGGAAGGCGAAGAGGGCGACCCAGTTCTGGGTATCGCTGATAACGAATGTGCCGATGGGGGGAAGGAAGTAGTAATTAAAGATGAATGCAGCAGCTACCGAAGCAACGATTGCGTAGCGCAGACCCCAGCTACCGGCGAAGACGAGCACCAGCAAAAGCAGACTTAGGGCTACGGTAGTATTGTTTGCCCGATTAAAATAATGATAGAGAGCTACAATACCGGCAAGCCCACTGGCGATAAGGATCCAACGTACTGCCTCGACTATGCGTTTGATGGACACACCAAGAATTGTATAGAAAGAAAAGCCAAATGAATCCAGAACAGCCTCATATTAAGACTCCCGAAGAATGGCTTGCCGCAGCGGAGGGCCAGAAGCGCGGCCGGTTCAAGGTGTTTCTAGGGTACGCGCCGGGGGTGGGCAAGACCTTCAGCATGTTGAGCGAAGCGATCCGCCGAAAGAGCCGCGGCGAAGATGTTGTAATCGGCATAGTGGAGACGCATGGGCGATCTCGCACGGCGGAGCTGGCAGCACAACTGGAACAGATTCCACGCAGGCAGATGGAGTACAAAGGCGCACTGTTCGAAGAGATGGACGTGGACGCGGTACTGGCACGACGGCCGCAGGTAGTGCTGATCGACGAACTGGCGCACACCAATGTAGAGGGTTGCGCGCATCCGAAACGCTTTCAGGATGTTTTGCAGATTCTGGAGGCTGAGATCGATGTACTGTCGACCTTGAACATCCAGCATGTGGAGAGCATAACGCCGCGCGTACAGAGCCTGACCGGGGTTACGGTACGCGAGACTGTGCCGGACTGGGTTCTGGACCGAGCCGATGAGATCGTGATGAGCGATCTAACACCGGAGGCTCTGGTGCATCGCATGAGTCGCGGCGACATCTATCCCCAGGAGCGCGTGGAGCGGGCACTCCAGAACTTCTTTCGACGCGGCAATCTGATTGCACTGCGCGAGATGGCATTGCAACGGGTGACGCGCGCAGTGGACCGCACGTTGGATGACTATGTGACACGCAAGCAGCTGAGCGGGCACTGGCAGATAGCCGAGCGTGTGGCAGTGTGCATCAGCTCCAATCCCGAGTCTCGCGACCTGATTGCACGAGGAGCAAGAATGGCCGAGGCGATGAACGGCGAGTTCTTTGTGCTGCACGTGGAGAATGAAAAAGAAGTTCCGGAGAATCAGCGGCGGTCGCTGGAGGCGAATATTCAGTTTGCTGAGAACGTGGGCGCGAGGGTGGTGCGGCTGAAAGGCAGTAGTGTTCCCGCAGTGACCGGAGAGTATATCTCCAGGAACCGAATCACCCAGGTGATCTTCGGGCGGTCGGCGGTGAAGGGATGGAAGAAGTATGCGTACTATCTGGCATTACAGCAGTTCATGAACGAAGCGCAGCATGTGGATGTACACCTCGTAACCCAACAGACGAAGTAGGCTCATGGTTCGAGGTAATCAACACGGACATAGCGATGAAGGGTCGGGGCCATGAGAATCCTGATTGTCGACGATGAGCCGCAGATCACACGGGTACTGCGTACTTCGCTGCAAAGCAATGGGCATGAAGTGACGGTAGCGCAGGACGGCGTGGACGCGCTGGCTCGTTTCATGAAGGCCGAGCCTGAGCTGGTCATTACCGACCTGGCGATGCCTGGGATGGATGGCATTGAGCTGACGCGTGAGATTCGCTCGCGGTCTCAGGTGCCTATTATTGTTCTCTCGGTACGGAGCCAGGATGCGTCTAAGGTGGCAGCATTGGACGAGGGCGCGGACGACTACATCACCAAGCCGTTCAGCATTCAGGAGCTACTGGCAAGGGTACGCGTGCAATCGCGGCGTCTGGGTGCGAACGAGGTACAGGCGAGTTCGATCGAGTTGGGAGACTTCCGCATCGATGTGGAACGGCACCAGGTACTGGTACGCGATAACGAGGTACACCTGACGCCGAAGGAGTTCGATCTGCTGTTGTACTTCGTACGCAATGCGGACCGCGTGCTGACCCACAAGACTTTGTTGCGTACGGTATGGGGCGCGGCGGGGGCCGATCAGCCGGAGTACCTGCGCGTTTTGGTGGCGCAACTGCGCAAGAAGATTGAGCCTGGCGGCGAGCCACAGTATATCCTCAGCGAGCCGTGGGTAGGCTATCGATTGAGCCCGCGGCCGGCCAATCCGGATGAGGCCCGAGGGGATGAGGGCTAAACCGGAGAGCCTGATCTTTACAAGATCTTAACGTGATTTCTACAGCAATTCTATGCAGGCCGCTGCGAGACTGACTGTGTGATTCTGCCGCGCTGGAAGCAATTGGCGCGACATGCCGCAGGAGTTGAATTAATGAGCGATATCGCCTTCTTATCCGCTTCCTTCGTATTCTTTATCGTTGCCGTACTGTATGTGTACGGCTGCCAGAGCCTGAAAGGCGGAGGCAAAGATGCTTGAAAACATCCTTCTACTGGTGCTGACCGCGTGCTTACTTGTTTACCTGGTGTTTGCGCTACTACGTCCGGAGAAATTCTGAGATGACCCCCAATGGATGGTTGCAGATTGCAGTTTTCTTCGTACTGGTACTACTGACAGCGAAGCCGATGGGGCTGTACATGGCCCAGGTGTATGAGCGGAAGAAGACATGGCTGGATCCAGTGCTGGGGCCAATGGAGCGGCTTCTGTATCGCATGACGGGCGTAGATGCGGACGTTGAGATGGGTTGGTTGGAGTATGGCGCGGCGATGCTGGTGTTCAGCCTGGCCACGCTTCTGTTGACATACGCAATCGAGCGACTTCAGCATGCGATCCCATTATGGAATCCACAGCATCTTGCGGCGGTAGAGCCGTATCTGGCGTGGAACACGGCGGCATCGTTCACGACGAACACGAACTGGCAATCGTATGTTCCTGAAACAACGATGAGCTATCTAACCCAGATGGTGGGTCTGGCGACGCACAATTTCTGGTCTGCGGCGACGGGCATGGCTCTGGCGATTGCATTTATCCGCGGCATTGCACGGCGCGAGAGCAAGAAGTTGGGCAACTTCTGGGTAGACCTGACACGGGGTACGCTATGGGTGCTGCTGCCGATCTGTGTGGTGTATGCACTGGCTCTGGTATCGCAGGGCGTGGTGCAAAACCTGAAGCCATACGATACAGCGACCCTGGTGGAACCGCAATCTTTGACCACAACGGGACCCGATGGAAAGCCATTCACAACGGCAGTGACGACGCAGACAATTGCGCAGGGACCAGCGGCCTCGCAGGAAGCGATCAAGATGCTGGGCACCAATGGCGGGGGTTTCTTCAATGCCAACAGCGCGCACCCGTTCGAGAATCCCACTCCACTGAGCAATCTGTTGGAGATGTTTTCGATATTTCTGATTCCGGCTGGATTCTGTGTGACGTTGGGCAAGATGACTGGGACACCGAAGCATGGATGGGCGGTGTTCGCGGCCATGTCGATCTTGTGGTTTGCAGGCGTAGCGACGTGCTATTGGGCGGAGTCGCAGCCTAACCCTCTGCTGCATGGGGTGGACCAGCGTGTGGCTGCGACAGGCGTGTCGCCTGGCGGCAACATGGAGGGCAAGGAAGTTCGCTTCGGCATTGCCAACTCTGCTTTATTTGTAACGGTGACTACGGACGCGAGTTGCGGCGCGGTGAATGCCATGCACGACTCGCTGATGCCGCTGGGTGGACTGGTGCCGATATCCAACATCCACCTGGGCGAGATTATCTTCGGCGGAGTGGGCGCGGGCATGTATGGAATGCTGATCTTCGTCATCCTGACGGTGTTCATCGCTGGGTTGATGGTGGGAAGGACGCCGGAGTACCTGGGCAAGAAGGTGGAGGCGTACGACGTTCAGATGTCGATGCTGTACTTCCTGATTTTCCCTGTGGTGATTCTTGGATTTTCGGCGATTTCGGTATTGGCGCCGTTTGGATTATCGAGTCTGTCGAATCATGGACCCCATGGGTTGTCGCAGATTCTGTATGCCTATACATCGGCTGCGGGCAATAACGGTTCCGCGTTCGCAGGTTTGAATGCGAATACGCACTGGTACAACTCGACTCTAGGGATCACCATGCTTGCGGGACGTTTTCTGATGATCGTACCAATGTTGGCTGTGGCGGGGAATCTGGCGACCAAGAAGATTGTGCCGCCATCCCTGGGCACATTTCCGGTGACATCGTCGCTGTTTACCGTGCTATTGGTGGGCGTGATTGTAATCGTCGGCGCATTAACATTCTTCCCTGTGCTGAGCCTGGGGCCAATTCTGGAACATTTATTGTTGCGTTCGGGGATCAGTTTCAGTTAGCGAGTCAGCAAGCCAGTGCGTTAGCGAGAGACAGGAGATTTTGATGAGTGCAGTACAGACAGGAACATCGAAGAAGCGGGCGCTGTTTGAAACATCCATTGTTCATCGCGCTGCACTGGATTCGCTGAAGAAGCTTAATCCAATGCTGATGGCGAAGAACCCAGTGATGTTTGTGGTGGAAGTAGGCAGTGTAGTGACCACACTGCTACTGATCCTGCCCCATGGAGCGACCCACTTTGCCTTCAACCTGCAGATCACGCTATGGCTATGGTTCACTGTGCTGTTTGCGAATTTTGCGGAGGCGATGGCGGAGGGCCGCGGCAAGGCGCAGGCTGACGCACTACGCAAGGCGAAGAGTGAGACAACTGCCTATAAGCTGAAGTCAAACGGGGCGATTGAGGAGGTAGCAAGCTCTCATTTGCGTGTGAACGACAAGGTTCAGGTGATTGCCGGGCAGATGATACCCGGCGATGGGGAAGTGATCGAGGGTGTGGCATCGGTGGACGAATCGGCGATCACGGGCGAGTCCGCACCGGTGATTCGCGAGGCAGGGGGCGACCGGTCGGCGGTGACCGGCGGAACGCGCGTACTGAGTGACAGGATTGTGGTGAAGATCACAGCGAACCCGGGCGAGACGTTTCTGGATCGCATGATCGCACTGGTGGAAGGCGCGGAACGGCAGAAGACACCCAACGAGATTGCACTGAATATTCTGTTGGCCGGATTGACGATTATTTTTCTGTTGGCAGTTGTGACACTGGAGCCGTTTGCAGTGTATTCGGGTGCACCGCAGACAGCCTACGTATTGATCTCGCTGCTGGTGTGCCTGATACCAACTACTATCGGCGGACTGCTTTCGGCAATTGGAATTGCCGGGATGGACCGCCTGGTACAGCACAATGTGCTGGCGGTATCTGGACGCGCTGTAGAGGCCGCAGGCGACGTGAACACGCTGTTACTGGATAAGACCGGAACAATCACGCTGGGCAATCGGCAAGCCTCCGAGTTTTTGACTGCAGCGGGTGTTAGCAGCGAGGAGTTGGCAGACGCGGCGCAGCTTTCGTCGCTGCCGGATGAGACACCGGAGGGACGGTCGATTGTAGTGCTGGCGAAGGAACAGTACGGGCTGCGCGGACGCGAACTGGCCAACCTGAACGTGGAGTACATTCCGTTCAGCGCACTGACTCGGATGAGCGGCATCGACATGGAAGGACGCAGCATTCGCAAGGGCGCGGCGGATGCAATCGACAATTACCTGAAGCAGAACGGGGATGGATCTGGCCGGGGCATTCCGGATGAGGTTCGCGCTACGGTGGACAAAGTGGCGCGCCAGGGCGGAACGCCGCTGGTTGTGGCGGAGAATGGACGCGCGCTGGGTGTGATTCATCTGAAGGACATAGTGAAGGGCGGCATGAAGGAGCGCTTCGAGCAACTACGCGCGATGGGGATCAAGACCATCATGATTACGGGCGATAATCCACTGACAGCGGCGGCGATTGCGCGCGAGGCGGGCGTGGACGATTTTCTGGCCGAGGCCAAGCCCAAGGACAAGATGGACCTGATCCGCAGGGAACAGGCGGAGGGCAAGCTGGTGGCGATGACAGGTGATGGAACCAACGATGCGCCGGCGCTGGCCCAGGCCGACGTGGGCGTTGCCATGAACAGCGGCACACAGGCTGCGAAGGAGGCGGGAAACATGGTGGATCTCGACTCCAATCCAACCAAGCTGATCGAGATTGTGGGCATCGGCAAGCAGTTGCTGATGACGCGTGGCGCGTTGACAACGTTCTCGATTGCCAACGACGTGGCCAAGTACTTTGCGATTATTCCGGCGATGTTTATGGTGGTGTTTCCGCAACTGGCGGTGATCAATATCATGCACCTGCAGTCGCCGGAGTCGGCAATACTGTCAGCTGTGATCTTCAACGCACTGATCATAGTCGCGTTGATCCCGCTGGCACTGCGCGGTGTCGCATACAGGCCGATGTCGGCAGACGCACTTCTGAAGCGCAATTTATGGGTATATGGAATGGGCGGAATCATTGCGCCATTCCTAGGGATCAAGGCAATCGACATGGTGATTGCGGCGATCCATCTGGTGTAAGAACAGTTGTCAGTTGCTGGTTGCCGGTTGAGGAACAGATGCGGTGATTCTTCCCCTTTGGCATGCTCAGGGTCAGAATGACAAACGTAGATGGAGCGAGGAAAAGCGATGAAGAAACATATTGTGACATCGGTGCTGTATACCCTGGTGACGGCGGTGCTACTGGGGATCGCGTATCCGCTGGCGGTAACGGGATTGGCGCATGTGTTTTTTCCCAGGCAGGCCGATGGATCACTGATACACCGCGCCGATGGGACTCTGGTGGGATCGCGGCTGATCGGACAGACGTTCGCCGGGCCGGGCTACTTTTGGTCGCGTCCGTCGGCTGCGGGCAATGGGTATGATGCGGGCAATTCAGGCGGATCGAACTACGCACCGACCAATGCTGCTCTGGCCACGCGTGTGGCCGGTACCGTGCAGACGTTGAACCCCAAGGGGGCGAACGCACCCGTACCTATCGATCTAGCGACCGCGTCGGCCTCTGGGCTGGACCCTGACCTGTCTCCCGCCGCGGCGTACTATCAGGTGTCGCGCGTAGCGAGCGAGCGGCACATAAGCGAAGATGCGGTACGCCGTCTAGTTACGTCGCATATAACACCACGCCAGTTTGGGCTGCTTGGCGAACCTCGCGTGAATGTTCTGGAGCTGAATCTATATCTCGACAAGCTTGCACCCATGGCTGCCAAGTAGCGAAGTGGCGCTTACCAACGCACGGCAGCGATGCGTTCGTACTGACCGTTGTACCCTAGAAGGGGTAGAACGGGAGACGTAGTGCATGTCCAGTCCGATGTCCAAGGCGGTTGTGTTGTTGAGCGGGGGGCTTGACTCTGCGACCGTTCTGGCGATGGCGAAGGCAGAGGGGTTTGAGGTTTATGCGCTTTCGTTTGCTTATGGACAGCGACACTCGCAGGAGCTGGAGTGCGCGCGGATGGTGGCACGCGCAGGCGGAGCGCGGGAACACAAAACAACATTAATCGATCTGCGCGCATTTGGCGGTTCAGCCTTGACGGCGGACATCGACGTTCCGAAGGGACGTTCGGCGGATGAGATGCGCAGCGAAATACCCATCACCTATGTGCCGGCACGCAACACGATTTTTCTATCCTTCGCACTTGCATGGGCCGAGGTGCTGGGATGCAGTGATATTTTTCTGGGGGTAAACGCGTTGGACTATAGCGGATATCCGGACTGCCGTCCTGAGTACATCGCGGCCTTTGAGAAGATGGCAAACCTAGCGACGAAAGCGGGCGTGGAAGGTCGGCAGGCGCTGAAGCTTCATACGCCGCTCATCGCTCTGACCAAGGCAGAGATCATACGCAAGGGGCTTGAGCTTGGGGTGGATTATGGATTGACAAGCAGTTGTTACGATCCATCGCTGAGCGGCAAGCCATGCGGACGATGCGATTCCTGCGTTTTGCGGATGAAGGGATTTCGCGAGAACGGCCTGATAGATCCGTTGCAGTACGCGGACGGGCAAGAATGAGCTACGCCGTCAAAGAGATCTTCTACACACTGCAGGGCGAGGGCGCACAAGCAGGGCGGGCGGCAGTCTTCTGCCGGTTTGCGGGATGCAATCTATGGTCGGGACGCGAGGAAGACCGGGCTGCAGCGATATGCCAATTTTGCGATACGGAATTTGTCGGCACGGATGGCACGGATGGTGGACGATTCGATTCCGCGGATGAGCTAGCGAAGCGGATCGATGGAACCTGGCATGCAGGTTCTCCCTCGGGACGGAAGTTTGTCGTTTGTACGGGAGGTGAACCGCTACTACAACTGGATCAGCTACTGATTGTTGCACTGCACAGAAGAGGGTTTGAAGTTGCGGTAGAGACCAATGGGACGATTGCGGCACCGGATGGAATCGATTGGGTGTGCGTCAGTCCCAAAGCTGGAGCGGAACTTATCCAGACAAGCGGCGACGAACTGAAGCTGGTGTATCCGCAGATCGGAGCGTTGCCGGAGCACTATGCGGAGCTGGAGTTTCGGCATTTTTTCTTACAGCCTATGGATGGCCCACGGCGGCAGGAAAATACAGAACTCGCACTGGCTTACTGCCTTGAACGTCCCAGATGGCGATTGAGTCTTCAGACACATAAATTACTGGGCATCCGCTAGGCGGAGACGCTAGAAGACGGCGCCTCTGCCGCGGATTGCTGATTGCGTTTGCAGCTTTGTGGACTTCGACTACCGCTTAGGCGATAGGCCGAAGGTGACGGAGAGGACGACGCTGCGTCCGGCGAAGATGCTGATGTTGTCGGCCCCGTTGGGAGGTGCCGTGCCGACATTGGGGGCGAAGGGGTTGGTGTAGGTAAGATTGGGGGTGCCAGCCATGGAGGTTCCTGTAAAAGTAGCGCCCGTGACTGAGCCGGCCGATGTAATGCCGGTGGCATCGTGCAGGTCGAAGAGGTTATTGATGCTCAACCGAATCTTGGTCTGGTCGAAGAGCGACCCTTTGCGGATGGTGTAGTTGATGTATGTGTTGGTGATGTCGAAGGGGTTGACGACGACTTCATTGTGGAAGCCGCTGAGATCCTGGTAGAACTGGCCGACATGCTTGTTGAAGATGCCTGCGTCCCATCCACCGTGTAGGTAGCTAACGCCTTCCGCATAGGTATCAGTAGGTGTCTGCTGGACCCATTGTCCTGCGGGCACGCTGATGTAGTATGGGTTGGCCTGGGGGTTAAACGATGAGCTGGCTGCGTTGGTTGGGTACAGAACCTGAACACCGGTGTAGGTAGCCGTCTCCCATGTGGCATTGAGGTAGGCGCTAAGACCGTATCCCATATAGAGGTTGGTCTGGCCCTCGAAGCCCTTGCTAATGGAGCTAGGCTGCGCATAAAAGACCGGCTCGCCGGTGGTGGCATCCGTCTGTGAAGAATAGCCGCTTTGGAAGCGGATGTGGAAGGCGTCCAGATCGAGCGTGACGTTCTTCAGCTTGAAGACAGTTCCAGCCTGCCAGGTGGTGTTGTGCTGCTGCTTGGGCAGTGTCTCGACCGGGACGACGTTACCCGTGGTTCCCTGGTTGAAGTCGAATACGTTGCTGGGTGGCACAATGCTTCCGGTGGAGACCTGCGCATAGGCCGACCAGTTGGACTGGATGCGGTAATTTACGTCGATGGAGGGCAGCGTCGAGTAGTAACTGCCATTGTTGGTGATGAAGTTGGCTGGGTTGTTGGTGCCAAGTCCGCCGATTGTCTTACCATCGTCGGCGAACTGCTTGGTGTTGATGGTGTAGTAGGCGAACTTGACGCCGGGGGTGATCTCCAGCTTTTTCGTGGGATGGAACTCATACTCGACGAAGGGCTGGTAGGAGTTGGTCCAAAACTGCTCGGCGAAGTTAGGCAACGGCTGGTCGGCCCAGCCGTTGAGCGGGTCGGATGGGTACTGGTGACGATTGGTGGCGGCCCACTCGTACCACATGCCTGCGCGGAGGATACCGAACTTCGATACCTGGCTCAGGTTGAAGGTCTCGCCGTACTTGCGGTAGCTGTTGTACTTATCCACACCGCATGGGATGGCGGTAACGCCCTTCTTGGTGACGGGCACATTACACGGGTTCACGGTGATGCCATACCAGGTTTTGGAGACGGGGTTACCGTTGTAGTTTACGGTGGTGGATTCCGTCATAGGGGTAGCGTTGGAATACACCTCGGAGTTGTCGTAGTCGTAGGTATAGGGCTTGAAGTCCACGCTGATTTTGTGCGGAAGCACAGTTTTGAAGTCGACGTACTCGAAGTCGGTGGGGACCTGATAGCGGTTGTACTGATAGTCGAGATAGTTGAGCGGGTCTGTGTTGTCGGCGAGATAAAAGCGAATGCCCGCTCCGGTGTAGGGCAGCAGGGTTGGGTCTGAGGAGGAGGCGGTGCAGGTGTACGCGTTTGTGGCTGAGACGCCGTACATCTGGCAGCGGGTAGCATTGAAGTTCGGCGTGTTGGCATGAAGGTAGACAACACCGGAGAAGCCGCTCAGGACTGTGTTATCGGAGAATTTGTACTGCGCCTTGATGGACCCGGCGTTGCGGTTCTGGAAGTTATTGGACTGATATCCTTTGGAATCCATGTGCTGCACGTCGAGTTCGAAGCTGGCTTTATTGTTCTTGAACAGGTTGCCGGAGTCGATTTGAGCATCGGCGAGGAGGGTACCCCAAGAGCCGTAGGACACTCCTCCGCGAATACTAGGAACCGGGGAGATATCGCGCGAAAGCATGTGGATGGAGCCACCGAATGGGGTAGGCCCGATGGTGGAAGCCGTGCCTGGCGAGCGATCGAAGTCGATGCCACCCAGCCATTGCGAGGGGAAGAAGGCCCAGGAGTGGTGGGTGGGCGAGTTGGTGTCATAAAAGGGAATACCGTCGAAATCGATGTCGTAGTCTCCATCGGGGAAGCCGCGGAAGTAGGTTTTAGACTGACCTAGGCCCGGGCCGTTTCCGTTGGTAGTAAAGGTGCCGGGGGCCATCTCGACCGCCTCGCCGTAGTCGGCCAGAGGAGACGTATAGTTTGCAATAAAGGCCTGGGTGATCTCGGTGCGCGCGGAGTGCTCCTCCAGCAATGCGTCCATTGGCGCCATGGCGGCAGCCACGGAGTTGGCTTCACTGGCTTCGACGGTTATTTCTTCAGAAGCATTGCCAAGATCGAGTGTGATGGGAACATCGGTTGGCTGTCCGGAGGCGATTTGTACGCCAGAGCGCTTGCTGGCATTGAAGCCGGAGGCATCGACCTGAACGGTATAACTGCCCGCTGGCAGGCTGGCAAAGCTGTACTTTCCCTGACTATCGGAAGTCACCTTCTGCACCGCTCCTGTGCCTTCATTGCGGACCGCAACGGTTGCACCTGGAAGCGGTCTGCTGTTGGGATCGAGGACCGTGCCGGTAAGCGATGCGCTGGATTGAGCATAAAGATGTGATGGAACAGCGATCGCGATGAGAGGCATTAGCAGGGTAGCGCAGAGCAAAATGCGTACAGAACTGCGGCACAATGAGTTCATCGAATAGGATTCCCTTCGTTATAAGCAGGTTCGATTGTGGATGGTGGCCTTTTGGGATTGTGATGAATCCTGGTAAAAGGAAAATGAATTTCAGGTTGCAGCGCGGTTACAAGATTCAATTTTGTGGAAAATATCGCTGTGCTACGGAGAGATTTCATGGAGCAATGGGGGGCCGAGTACAATCAGCGGAATGATTGCTTTTCTGCGTGGCCGTCTGCACTCTAAATCGCCAAACCGTGCCATCGTCGAGTGCGGCGGGGTGGGTTACGACATCACTATCAGCGTCGCCACGTTCACATTGTTGCCTCCGGAGGGGGCTGAGGCTCGGCTACACATCTATACGCATGTGCGCGAGGATCAGATTGCGCTCTTCGGATTTGCGGAGCTGGAGGAAAAACGATTATTTGAGAAACTGCTGACCATTACCGGCATCGGTCCCAAGCTGGCAATTACGGTATTGAGCGGGATTGACGCGTCACGGCTGGTGACGGCGATCCGCGGGTGCGACCATGCCACATTGACGAGGATTCCCGGCATCGGGAAGAAGACTGCCGAGCGTGTGGTGCTGGAGTTGAAAGACAAACTGGACGACATGGCCGTGTCATCGGCTTCATCCGACTCATCGTTGGGCGCGGCTGGTGACGATGCGCTTTCCGCGATGGTAAATCTGGGCTATGCGCGGCCGGTGGCGCAACAGGCGATTGAGACTGCCATCGCTAAACGGCCCGAGGCGGCTGAGGACTTTGAAATGTTGTTTCGCGCGGCGATGGCCGCGATCCGTTAGCTGTACCAACCGCTGGATACCACTATGTTCTCGCGCAGACTTACCATTGAACGCATCGACGCGACAGGCGCGGCGCACCACTGTCCCATCGCACAGATCGACAATTTTGCCATGCGTAACTTCACCAACGACGCGGTGTTCGATGACACACTGCCGATTTCGGATGGCGTGCTGGAAGTGGGACTGCGCGTGCCGCTGGACCGCCTTGCCAGCGCAATGGAGGATTGGTTCCGGCGCAAAAACTATCTGGCTGCCGGGGAGCACCTTCGTCTTACTGAGGTTGCGCGGTCTAGTAGCAACACCGCTTATTAGGAAATTAACTCGGGCAATCGCTTAACGGAACGACTCGATTATTTCCAACACATCGTGCATCGATTTAGGGGGGAATGCAGGATTTGGGGCGCAACGTGCGTTGCGCGGTAACATGGTAGTCAAGATGAAACATACAGCAAGAATACTGAATGGGATCGAGATTGCCGCGCAGATCAAGGCGGAGGTCGCCGAGGAAGCGAAGGCACTCGCGGCGTGTGGAATTACACCTGGACTGGCAGTAGTTCTGGTAGGCCACGTTGCCGCGTCGGAGATCTATGTACGCAGCAAGGTGAAGACATGCGCCGAATTGGGTCTGTGGAGCGAGATGCTGACACCGCCGGAAAGCGTTACGACGGAAGAGCTGCTGGAATTGATTGCCGGATTGAATGCACGCGATGAAGTAGACGGTATTTTGATTCAACTACCGTTGCCCGCGCATGTAGACACGCGAAGCCTTTTGGAGGCGGTGTCGCCGGAGAAGGATGTGGATGGATTCCATCCAGTCAACGTGGGGCGATTGCAAAGCTCGGCATCCCATGGGATCGAAGCGGGAACGGCGTTGGCGCCATGCACTCCGGCGGGGATCATGGAGATACTTAAGCGCAGCGGGATCGCGGTGGCGGGTCAGCATGCAGTGGTTCTTGGACGGTCTGAGATTGTGGGCAAACCAGCGGCGATGATGCTGTTGAATGCGTCGGCGACCGTGACTGTGTGCCATAGCAAGACGCAGGATATTGGCCGTTATACGCGCGATGCGGACATTCTAGTAGCGGCCATCGGCAGGCCCGGGTTTGTGACGGCAGACATGGTTAAGCCAGGAGCGACGCTGATTGATGTCGGCATCAATCGCGTGACGGATGCAGCGGAGGTGGCACGATTCTTTCCTGGGGACATGGTTCGCGCGACGCAGTTTGCACAACGAGGATCCACGTTGGTGGGAGACATTCATCCGGCGGCATTTGAGCTGTCCGGAGCCTATACGCCAGTACCGGGAGGCGTGGGCGCGCTAACGATTGCGTTGCTGATGAAGAACACCGTTTCCGCAGCGAAGGCGAGGCGTGGCGTGATGCGGCGTAACGAAATCCCGTCGGGGAACCGCGAAGTTTCTGCGGTGAAGGCATAGAGCGATGCTTCGCGTGGGCCTCACCGGCAGGTTGGGCAGCGGTAAATCAACGGCAGCGCGCCGCTTTGCAGAGTTGGGCGCAGTTGTCTTGTCGGCCGACGAGATTGGGCGCGCGATGATGCAACCGGGCGAGGCTGTGTATGCGGCGATTGTGGAGCGGTTTGGGGCAGGAGTGGTTGCGGCCGATGGTGCATTGGATCGGGCGGCGCTGGCTCGGATTGCGTTTGGGGACGGGCGAATTAAGGAACTCAACGCTATCGTGCATCCATCTGTGATTGCACGACAGAAAGAGCTGGTGGACGAGGTTGCTACGCGTGACCCCCATGCGGTGGCGATTGTAGAGTCCGCGCTGATCTTTGAAACCCAATACGGAGGCGAGGGAGGATGGCACAAGCGCTTCGACAGGATTATTTTTGTCAAGGCCACTGAGGAGTTGAGAATAATGCGTTTTGTGGAGCGAGCATCCGGCGGAAAGTTACTGAGCGAAGAGGAACGTCAAGCGTTACGGAATGAAGCACTGCTAAGAAATGCGAGGCAGTCTGCAACCGAAGGGAACGCGACGAACTGCGAATACGTATTGACGAATAATGGGTCGATTGAGCAGTTGCTAGCGGAGGTGGACGCACTATGGCCAGTATTGCAAGAGACTGCGAACCACCAACCAAGCTGAAAGGCCCGACTTTCAATAGCTCATTTGGCCTGAAAGGCTACAATTACAGTGCGGGGAAGCCTCCGCGGAAACCATTCTATAGGGTGTCTTTGCGATGAAACTACGTCCTGTATTGCTTGTGATCTTGCTGCTTGCCGGGTTTTATTTCGTGACGACCCACATGGCGTCGACCGGGGCACTACGACCCTTGCTGGATGATTTGCACTCTGCCAGCATGGCGACCAACGCGTCTATGCTGCGCGGATCGGATGGGGCATTCGATTTGAATGTGGCCTCGGCCGCGCCGGCGTTCGATAGCGAGGAGCAGCAGAACATCGCAGTCTACAAGAAGGCGCTACCCAGCGTTGTGAACATCACTGCGACTGAGGTACGTTACGATTTTTTTTATGGACCGGTGCCGCAGTCGGGACAGGGATCGGGCTTTATCCTGAATAAAGACGGACTGATTCTGACCAATAATCATGTGATTGGGAACGCACAACCGGGCAATATATCGGTGGTTCTATCGGACAAGCACCAATACAAAGCCACTGTAGTGACGGTGGACAAAGGGCACGATTTAGCGTTGCTGAAGATCAACGCTCCCAACCTGATACCGGCGACCCTGGCCGGGAGCAGTAGTGATCTGCAGGTGGGGCAGAAGGTTTACGCCATCGGCAATCCGTTCGGCCTGGAGGGGACCATGACACGGGGCATCATCTCCGCGATCCGGTCTGTACGCGGCCCAGAGAACAATCCGATTGAGGGCGCGATCCAGACTGACGCATCGGTAAACCCAGGCAACTCCGGCGGACCGCTGCTGAACTCGCGTGGCGAGGTGATCGGGATTACGACGATGATTGCATCGAACGGCGCCGAGCAATCGGCGGGCATCGGATTCGCGATTCCCATCGACACGGCCAAGACCGTGCTGGACGACTACGCGAAGTACGGACGTATTCGACGGCCTACTCTGGATGTTGTGACTCTACGCATTGTTCCCGACATCGCCGAGCAGATTGGACTGCCTGCCGACTATGGCGTACTGATCGAACGGGTATTGCCGGGGGGCGCGGCAGAGAAGGCTGGCCTGCACGGCGGCACCGAACGCGCGTACGAGGGCAATGTACAGGTGATGCTGGGCGGCGACCTGATCGTGGCCTTCGATGGGAAGGAAATTCCAAGCCCGGAAGACCTATCGGCTGCGATGAACGCACGACACGCGGGCGATACGGTCACCATTACCGTATTTCGCGGACGCAAGAAGATGGACTTCAAGGTGACGCTGGGTGATGCCAAGGATCTTGCGTCGGGGCCGCAGGCTTAGGTGAAGCGAAAAATTCTTTCTGCGGCCCTTGCAGCAGGAATTGCGCTGCTGGGCCTTGCGGCGTGGCCGTTTACCAAAGCGCACCTACAGGCGGTGGCAGTGTTGCGGGAGGTTGCCGGGCAGCCTGTACTGTGGATCTCGCGCGGCCTAACTGTCCCGGTTACGACCGAGGAGATCAACCTTACGATCGCGACGGCGAACGGTCCAGGGAAACTTCGCGCGCGCATATACACACCAAAAGCGTGGAATGCGCAGAGCAAGTCGAATGCACCGGCGATGGTGATCTTCCATGGCGTACACCACCTGGGCATGGACGAGCCTCGGATGATGGGCTTTGCCTCGGCGATGGCGAGCTGTGGCATCCGCGTACTGACGCCGGAGTTACCGGGCATCAAGGACTACCACGTGAGCCAGGACTCAGTGGAGGCGATCGGCGCATCGGTGAAGTGGCTTGCGGCGCAGACGGGTGGGCCGGTGGGTGTGATGGGACTGAGCTTCGCAGGCGGACTAGCGCTAGTGGCGGCAAGCGAACCGCAGTATCACGCTTCGTTCCGGTTTGTGGTTGCGGTGGGCTCACAGGACTCGATGCTACGCGTGGCAGAGTACTATTTGAGCGGCCGCGACGCGCGTGCGGATGGCTCGGTGGAGACGCTGGAACCGCATGAATACGGACCTCTGGTACTGGAGTACGAGAACCTTGACGACTTCGTCCCCGCGCAGGACCTTGTTCCGGTGCGTATGGTGCTGCGGGCGCATTTGTATGAAGACAGGCCGGGTGAGGCCGCGGCGACGCGGCTACTGAACGAAGCCCAAAAGCACGAAGCGATTGACCTGATGGACACGAAATTGCCTACCACACGCGCCCTAATCGCAGCTTCGATTACGAGGCACGCAGGGGATTCGGCGGGGCTTTCGCCGGTAGGACGGCTGCACATGCTAGGAACGCCGGTGTACCTGCTACACGGCGAAGGGGACAACATCATCCCCGCAGCCGAGACGCTGTGGTTGGCTAGCGAGCTAGAGCCGCACGATCTGAAAGCGATGCTGGTGAGCCCCCTACTGTCGCATCTGGACCTGAATGGGCCGAAGCCGGGAGCGATGGACCAATGGCGGCTGATTCACTTCTTCGCGCTGATGATTCACGAGGCGGAGCGTTCTGCCGTTCACTAGCGCGGCTACGGCTAGTGGCCCTTCTTTCCGCCCGCGGCCATGTTGCGGCCGAAGTGGAAGCTGGGGCCGACCGAGTAGCGGTAGGTCCAACGGCCATCTGCGAGGATGTCGTTGAAGGGGTGGTTATAGACGAAATCCATTTGACCGCGAAGTCCGACATGTTTGCTGACGGCGATTTCGAAGCCTCCCCCGACGCCATAGAAGCCGGTCCAGTCGAGTTTGAATCCGGCGGGAGCAAGCTGACCTACGATGACGGCCTGGAAAGCATCGGCCGCATGGGGCACGGCACGCTCTCGCAGCGCACCCAACGACGGGCGGATGAAGAGAGTGAGCTTGGCGTAGTGCCGGTCGACCAGTTGCGGCCCGAAGGCGAAGGTCTGGGTGGCTGCGTCGGTGGGCACGGCGAGGAAGTAGTTTGCGGGCAGTAGGTGCGCCGCAATGTATTGAGCTTGCGCTCCGTTGACCGTCGCCTGTAGCGCCGCAGGCAAAAGGTTGGTAGTAAGAAGTTGAGAGCCGGTTCCTTCGCTGTAGTCCGCACCGATGGAGTACCAACTTCGCGGGTTCATCCCAACTTGCGCATGGAAGCCTTGCTCATTGAGACCGAGCATTGGACTATCGATGTCGGCGAATCCGGCATAGGCATCAAAGCGGCTTACATAGGACTGTTGAGCGCGGGCGGAGGCTAGTGTGGATATGAGGAGAACAGTGAGAGCTGAGGCTGCAAACAAGCGGCGAAGTATGGTGTCCAAGGTGTGGCCCTCCTGGATCGCAATCACAGATCGAGTATTGCGGCCAGGCCGCCCCCTTCCGTGTTTGATTCATTGAGCGGTAACATTACCGGACGGGAGCATCCTTTGTCACTGAGAAATAAATGGCCCAACGCGGGGCGCCTGCTGGGTGCTTCCACGGAAGGGCGAGGTGGCGTCTAATACATCCATGAGGCCTGCCATTCAGGGACTAATACGAACGCAAAGATCGGCTGCTTCCCTGCTGCCTGGGTTGCTACTGATTGCGGTTTGGCCTAGTGGAATGATGGCGCAGAAGAAGCCGACGGGCACGCTGCCCGGTTACGACCGTGCGGCGCGCGCGACTGTGGTGCATCCTGCGATTGTGTACGTCTCGCCTGACGACAATGCCCAGCATATATCCGAGGTGACGCCCGGACACGAGGTGGTGGTAATCGAACGCAACGGGGCGTGGGTTCGCGTCTTCGCCAACACCGATACGCCGGACGAGCAAGCCGACGATGTGAAACCGGAGTTCGGCGCGGACGAGATCGTGACTCCTGCATCGGGATGGATTCACGACAAGGGTATCGTAACGCCGGCAACGGCCAACGGCGATACGATTCTGTATGGCTCGGCGGCAAACTATGAGGAGCTGGCGGAGCAGCCACACGCACCTAAGGACGCGGCCGGGGAGGCGCACCTACTGTACCGTCGGGTGGCCGACTACTTTCCCAGCTCGCCACTGGCGGCGGAGGCGATGTTCCGTTCAGCGGATGTGAGGTGGCAGATCGATAAGACCGACATCAGCACGCTGCCCTCGGCCCACGAGCAGGAAGCGTACCTGCGTCCACAGCTCTACGAAGGGGAGATGCAGCAGGTGATGAAGCTGTACCCGAACTCAAAGTTTGCAGCGCTGGCCGCTTACGACCTGATTGACAACAAGCTGTGCGGCGATTGGCAGGGGTTACCCAAGTGTCCGGAGATGGAGGCTGGGCTGTACCAGAAGTATGCTGACCGCTATCCAGACAGCCCCAAGGCCGCTGAGGCGCTGTACAACGCGACCTACCGCGAGGGCGTGCTGGTGGAGATGTACGTTGTGCAGGACGATAAGAAGCGGTCGCAGCAGGCGGCGGCGAGTGCGCAGGGGCTGGCGGCGGAGCTGAAGCAGAAGTATCCGCAGTCGGACTATGCGGCACGCGCGGCCAGTATTGCGTATCGCGTCCAGCAACAGATCCCGGTGTATGGGAATGATAGGGAGTAGGCACTTCGTGCCGTTCTCGATATGCTCGCACGCGTGAGAAACAACGAAGGTTTCGCGGTTTGAGGAGTGGACCCATGAGCATTGGCAAAGAGCATACGTACTCCGTCACGGTGACGTGGACGGGGAATCGTGGGACGGGAACATCCGGGTATCGGGAGTACGAGCGGGCACATGAGATTTCGGCAGAGGGGAAGCCTGCAATTGCGGGGTCGTCCGATCCGGTATTTCGCGGCGATGCTACGCGGTGGAATCCTGAGGAATTACAGGTGGCGGCACTGTCATCCTGCCATCAGCTTGCGTATCTGCATCTTTGTGCGGTGGCAGGGGTCGTGGTGGTGGAATATGTGGACCACGCGGAAGGCGTGATGGTAATGACGCCCGATGGTGCCGGGCAGTTTGTGCGGGTGGTGCTGCGGCCCAAGGTCACTGTGGCAGCGGGAAGCGACGTGGCTAAGGCGAAGGAGTTACATCACGAGGCACATGAGAAGTGCTTTATTGCGCGGTCAGTGAACTTTCCCGTGGAGCATGAGGCAGAGGTCACTTCGTGACGCGTGCTGGGCTTTGCGTGGTTCTCCCGTTGGTTGCAAGTTAGATTCGGTGCCGGAGAGGGACCTCCCTTAGAATAGTGGGATGCCGATTTATCAAGTGATTATTCTGGCCATTGTGCAGGGACTCGCTGAGTTGTTGCCGGTTTCCAGTTCCGCCCATGTGGTTGTTGCCGAGAAGCTGATGGGGCTGGACCCCTCTTCGCCACAGATGACGCTGCTGCTGGTGATGCTGCATACCGGCACGATGTTCGCGGTGATTGCCTACTTCTGGGAGCAGTGGAAGCAGAGCTACTTTGCGTCTGCAGATGCGTTCAAGCGGTTCCTGGTGCGGGCGGCATGGGCGACGGGCATTACGCTGACGTTGGGATATGCGCTGATGAAGGTAATTGAGCACACGTTGTTCAAAGGTGCGCCTAAAGCGCAGATCGAGGATTTGTTTAGTCGGCTTGACCTGGTGGCTCCGGCGCTGGCGTGCGCGGGAATCTTGATCCTGATTGCGGGATTGCGGGAGAAGAAGGACGCTCCAACGGAGCCTGCCGTCGACAGCATCACGCGGCGTCCGAGTGGCAGCGTCACTATGGGACAAGCAGGCTGGATGGGCATCTTGCAGGGACTGGCGCTTCCCTTCCGCGGGTTCTCGCGATCGGGCGTGACGATTTCGGCAGGCATGCTGACCGGCACGACGAAGGAACGTGCGGAAAGATTCAGCTTTGCGATGGCAGTGATCATTACACCCCTAGCGATAGGACGTGAGGCCCTCCGCATGCTTCATCAGGCCCACGATGCGGCGACCGCAGGTGTGCCGACCAACTTACACGACACCATTGTGAAGAGCCTGCTGGGCGCGTTATTTGCATTCCTCGCCGGACTGGTCGCGCTGAAGTGGCTGAGCAACTGGCTGGAGAATGGCCGCTGGTATCTGTTCGGAATATATTGTCTGGTAGCCAGCGGGGTGGTCTGGTGGCTGCACTTTGGACCACGCAATCTTTGAGGGATCAATAACTCTCAGGCTTGCCATGGGTTGAGGGTAGGGACACCAGTTGGGGCAAAATGAGATACATTCCTCGTCACAACCGTCATCTGGTGGACGAGTCCGGTAGCCGCGATGAACGCATCCACCTCAGAGATCCTGGTAGGTATATGGAGAGCGGCAGCACGTTGTGCAACTTCAATGTCGACGGGCAGAATTCTACCCGAAAAAACGGTCAATACATGATCGCTCAGCCAGGCCCGAAGGACAGTTGCTCCCGTCGGGTCACGATGTCTAAGTTGGAGAATTCCAAGTTCCAATTCCATTACCGTGACAACCGATAGATAAAGGGAGGCAGGTGAAACACCTCTAAACCAATGGAGCACACTTGGAACAGGCCGACGCACTCGTGGTTCGCGGAGTTCGGAGATGACATTCGTATCCAGTAGATAGATCAATCGAAGTCAACTTCCCGTGGGGAGATTGAACGAAGTTCTTGGAAGTCGTAGTCGAACATCGGAGTATCATCCGGCATCCTCAAAAGCTCGACGATGTCTTTCCCCTTGCTGGAGAGCTTGTGGTACTCGTCAACGCTGAGCAGGACGAGGCTGAGCCGACCACGGTTGGTGACAAAGACGGGCCCCTTCTGCGCGGCCTTCGCGGCGCGGGAAGCTCCTTGATTGAACTCACGGCTGGACAGGGTGGTAATCGGCATAGCCCACCTCCAATGTAGATATGTTACTACATTGAAGAGAGTGGCGGCTACCAGTTGTTGCCGGGCTGCATGAACTCTGGGCTGACGGGGTTCTCGTAGACGGAGTAGTCGCGGGTGACGATGGTGAGGCCGGATTCGGAGACGAAGTAGTTTTTCTTGTCCTCGTTGGGGTCGTAGCCAATGACGGTGCCGTCGGGGATGTGGACGTCTCGGTCGATAATGGCGTGGCGGATGCGGCAGTGGCGGCCCACGTTGACGTGGGAGAAGATAATCGACGAATCGACATCGGCGTAGGAGTTTACGCGCACGTCCTGGGAGACGACAGAGTTGCGGATGACGGCTCCGGATACGATGGAGCCTGAGCAGACGATGGAGTTGATAGCCATGCCGGTGCGTCCCGGTTCGCCGAAGACGAACTTGGCGGGTGGGTACTGGTAGGGGCGGGTACGCATGGGCCAGCTCTTGTCGTAGAGGTTGAAGATGGGCGTAATCCCGGCGACGTCCATATTGGCCTCGTAGTAGGCCTCCAGGGTTCCCACGTCGCGCCAATAAAGGGCGCGCTGCTTGTTCTCATCCACGAAGTTGTAAGCGTGCATTTTGACCCGGCCAAGCAGCTTGGGAAGGATGTCGTGGCCGAAGTCGTGGGTGGAGTCGGGGTCTTCGGCATCCTGGATGAGTTCGGGCAGAAGGATATCCGTATTAAAGAGATAGATACCCATGGATGCGTCCACCACATTGGGATCGATGGGGGAACGAATGTCGGTGGACTTTGGCTTTTCTACGAATCCAGTAACCTCACCGGAACGCGCGACTTCGACGATGCCGAAGCGGGAGACCTCGTCAGGTGCGATAGGCAGGGTAGCGAGTGTGACGTCGGCACCGGATTCCCTGTGCTGTCTGAGCATGAGGCCATAGTTCATCTTGTAGATGTGGTCGCCGGAGAGGATGAGGACGTGGCGCGGCTCTTCGGCGCCGATGGAGTAGATGTTCTGGTAAACAGCATCGGCGGTGCCCTGGTACCAGGACTTGGAGACGCGCTGCATGGGGGGAAGAATCTCAATGAACTCACCCAACTCGCTGGCCACAACGGTTCCCCATCCTTCGCGGATATGACGGTTGAGGGAGAGTGCCTTGTACTGAGTGAGGATGTAGACGTGGCGCAGATCGGAGTTGATGCAGTTGGACAGAGTGATATCGATGATTCGATATTGGCCGGCAAAAGGCACGGCTGGCTTGGCGCGATCGCGTGTGAGGGGAAAGAGCCGTTCTCCAGCGCCACCAGCCAGCAGCACACCGAGCGTATCTCTCATGAGCCCATTACCTCGTTTACGAAGTGCGTCTTGTCTAAGACCATATCAGAGAGCGGAGTGGTATGGCTCCAGCCCCCGAACGTGAATCGAGAGTCTAACATGGGACGGTTATGTTTGTGCAACGGTGGAAATCACAGACCGCAGGGTAGCCCTACAAGGCCGAAGAGGAAGCGCAATCAGACCAGGCCGGGAGAGGATGCGGAGGCGGTATTCGGTCTATTGATCCGTAGAGGGATCGTCTGCAGGAGCCACAGAAGAACTCACGTTGAGGCCATTTGATTCCGTATCGGAATCAGGAAGTGTAATGCGCAAAGATTTGAGGAAGTTCAGGTCGTTATGGGTAAACGGGCCTGTCGCTGTTTCGGATGCAGCGTCCGTGCCCTCATTCGCCTGGCCTGCAGGTTCCACTTCGTTGAGACCGATAGTGGCTTCCAGCATAAGCATAACGTCAAAACCCTGGTCACGGATATTACGGACTACTCCCGCGATGTTTTCTGACTCGGAGACTGATTCATGGATTGCCTCTCCCAACTTCTGGATCAGGTTTTTCACATTTTGATTCAATGCCGCCTCCGGGCTGCCCTGGGATTGAACTCCTGTCTGCGACTCGACCGCATAGGGTATTCCCTGCCCTGTAGTTCAGTATCCAGCGGGAACTGCAATGCGGTCCGTTTCATTAACTCTCCACTCAAGGATACGCTGGGCCTACATCTGTAGCAATGATTCTTGCGGCAGGATTTCCTCAAAGTGCGGCACACTGGAGTGCGTTGGAAATGCATTAGAAGGTCGAATTCTGGCTTGCCCATGCATCTTTGAGCGAATGAGCGAGATGATGAACGGAATGTAAGTTCCCAGGTGACCAGACCAAGAATCCTACCGCGGAAGTGCAAGACGAACACAGATTCCAGAGAAAGATTTTCACGAGCCATTCCTCCTGACTGCAAGGAGCACCACGAGCAGGATGCTGTCCAAGGATTGGATGCATCAGAAAATGAAATTGACTCCAGGGAAATCCAGGCAGTAATGCACAAGATCCGGCACAAACAGGAGAGGCTACCGCTTGGCGGGCACGAACAGATACACTTCGAGAATGGATGCTGTTCGCTTTGGACGTGCGCTTGGCTTCGGAGCGCGGCAGGCGGTGAAGACAGTGACGGCTGCGGTGGAGGCAGCCGCGGCGGAGAAGCCCACAACCCAAGGCGCGAGCAAAGGCGTGAGGGCGGGCGACGCAGCGATTCCGCCGCCGGAGCCCTCGGCCGGACTCGTCACACCTGCTGTAACCAAGACGGTGAGCAGCGCTGCAATCCATCCAGTAGCCGAAGCCTTCAACCAAGTGCGCGGAGCAAAAGAGGGCCTGAGACGTGGCAGCCGTAGCTTTGGCGGGACTACCTGGGGGACATTTAAGCGACTGGGCGGAGTGCTGTGGCTGGAGGTCTCGGGGGTCTTCTTTGGGTTGTTCGCACTATTCGCATTGGGGGCCGTATTACACCTTCGTGGTGAGTGGCGTGCCAGCGCGGCAGGACATCGGCCACTGGTGGTGGCTGTGGCGATGCTGGCATTCTTCGGATACTTCTGCGTGAGCAACTTTGTGCATGCACACAAGCGGGAGCGGCGGCGTTAGAACGGAAGCTTGCGGTTACAGCGAGTCGCGCATGACAGAGCACTCGCCTTTGAGCGACACTGTTACCACTATGAGCGAAACCCGCAATGCACAACTGACCCAAACCGCCCATCTGCTGATCGAGGCGCGCCGCAACCACAACCCTATTGCCGCACTGCCCGCAGAACTGCAGCCGCAGTCTCTGGAGGAGGCTGCCTATGTTCACTGCATTATCATCGCTGTCTTCGGCCCTATCGGCGGATGGAAGATCGCCGCAGGATCGCCCGACGCCGCGCCATTCTTCGCGCCCATGCCGCAGGCGTGGATGGTGCCCAGCGGCACGCTGCTGGAAGGACCGCGTTTCCGTTTTCGCGTTCTGGAGGCGGAGATCGCGTTCAAGTTGGGCAAGGACCTGCCGGCGCGCGCCACGCCTTATACTCGCGACGAGGTGGTGGACGCCATCGCAAGCTGCCATCCCATTATCGAGGAATTGGAGTCAGGCCTAATCAATCCCAAGGCGGAAGGCAACCACCTATCAGCGCTGGCCGACCTGCAGATGCATGGTGGGTTTATATATGGCCCTGCGTGTGCGGAGTGGAAGAGCATCGACTTCAAGACTGAGACCGTGAAGCTCACCGTCAACGGCAAGGTGGAGGTGGAGCGGACCGGGTCGAACACCTCGGGCGACCTGATGCGTCTGCTTCCCTACCTGGCCAATGAGGGTGCCGCGCGCACCGGAGGGCTAAAGGCTGGCCAATGGATTACCACGGGAAGCTGGACCGGCAACACGCCCGCACCGGCTGGATCGACGGCTGTGGCGACCTTCAGCCATGCCGGCAGCGTGAACTTGCGCTTTGCTTGATTCGTGCTGTAGCGTCTGGAGCTACATATGCGTAAGAAACCAAGTCGCCGGACTTTCATCAAGCTGAGCGCGGCAGCCGCGTCGGTTGGCGCGGTCGAGTTCGCCCACGCGCTGCCTGCAACACGTCGCATCTTCGTCACCACTATCTCCGACCCTGACTATCCGTTGACGGACGCCGAACCCGTACTTTGGGCTACGGCAAAGCTACGCCAGGCAATCACACCTGAGCGCCTCGCCACGCAACAAGACGGCGCAGATTTCGCTATTGTTATTCGTACCGCTGTTTATCCTCTCGGCAAAACGCTCCCGAGCCGGCTCACGTTTACGCACCCCGAAGCCATCGTCTTCCTCCCCACGGAATACAAGGGATCTCCCGCAGTCGTGGTCTCCGGCAGCGATGCACGCGGTCTTGTGTACGGGATACTCGAACTCGCCGAGCGCATTCGCTTCAGCGACGATCCCATAGCATCGCTTAAGTTTCCCGCTCTGGTCACCGAAGCAAGCCCGAACAAAGTGCGCAGCGTGTTGCGTGCGTTCCTCTCCGAGGTGGATGACAAGCCGTGGTTTTACGATCGCGCCTTCTGGACCGAGTACCTCGACACACTCGCCGCAGCGCGTTTTAACCGATTCAACTTCTCGCTCGGCATGGGCTGGGACTTCCCGCGTGGCGTCACGGGAGACTATCTCCACTTCCCTTACCCGTACCTGGTGGAGGTCCCGGGATACGAGCAAGTACATGTTGAGCCGGTGCTACGACCCGGCGAACGCCAGCGCAATCTGGAGACGCTGCAGTTTATCGCGGCAGGGACTGCGCGGCGCGGCATGGACTTCCAGCTTGGCCTGTGGACCCACGCGTATCAGTGGACCGACAGCCCAAACTCCGACCACCACATCGTTGGCCTCACGCCAGAGATCCACGCCGCCTACTGCCGCGATGCGCTGGCTGTGATCCTGAAAGACTGCCCGCAGATCACCGGACTCACCCTGCGCATCCATGGCGAGAGCGGCATTCCGGAGGGCAGCTACCCGTTCTGGCAGACGCTGTTTGAAGCGATCCCGGCGGCGCGGACACCCGATGGCAAGCCGCGAGTGATCGAGATCGACATGCATGCCAAGGGCCTGGACCAGAAGATGATCGAGATTGCCCGCGCTACCGGTATGCCGGTGAAGGCTGGGGCCAAATACTGGGCCGAACACCTCGGGCTGGGCTATCAACAGGCCGACATCCGCGCGAATGAGTATCCCCGCGCAGGCGTGACAGGAACATTTGCCGTCTCGGCGGGCGCGCGCAACTTTACCCGCTACGGCTATGGGGATTTCTACCAGCAAGGCATTGGGCTGGACCTGCTGTATCGCGTGTGGCCAGGGACGCAGCGCCATCTGCTGTGGGGCGACCCGGCGCTTGCCTCCGGATATGGGCGCGCGGCAAACTTCTGTGGTGCCGCGGGCATGGAGCTTTGCGAGCCGCTGACCTTCAAGGGGCGCGAAGGATCGGGCCATCCTGGCGGACGCAATGCCTACGCCGATGCATCGCTGGGGTCAGCCAACCTCGACACCGCCAAGTTTGTTCTGACATACAAACTATGGGGGCGCTATCTATATAACCCCGACACCGCCCCCGAGGTATCTCACCGCATCTACCGCCAGGCGTATGGCCCCGCCGGTACCGGGCTGGAGAGCGCGCTTGCGGCCTCCAGCCGTATTCTGCCGCTGGTGACGACGGCATGGTGTCCGTCGGCATCGAACCATGAGTTCTGGCCGGAGATGCTGACGCCTGTGTCGATCCTGCCCTATACCGGCAGAGCACTCTATAGCGACTCGCCCGCGCCGCACAACGTAAGCGCCATCAGCCCGCTCGATCCGCAACTCTTCACCACCATCGACCAGCACGCCAAGGATTTGGTCACGGGCACCAAGAACGCGCGCTACAACACCAGCGAAGTGATCCAGTGGCTAGAGGCGATGGTGAGCACTTCTACTGAAGGACTGGCGGTGGCGCGCAAAGCAGCGGGATCGAAGGCGAAGACGCCGGAGTTCCGTCGGGCTGAAGAAGACATTCTTATCCTCAACGGGCTGGGGACGTACTACGCGAATCTATTCCACGCCGCACTGTTCTATAGCATTCACGAGCAGACCGGCGAACCCGCCACGGCAACACAATCTCTCGCCGCGTATCGCAAGGCGCGCGAAGCCTGGGCCGCGATGGCCACAAGGGCAAAGTCGGTTTATGCCAGCGATATCAGCTACGGCTCATCCCCGATGCGACGCGGCTACTGGGCAGACCGGCTTCCGGCCATAGATGCGGATGTAGCGGCACTCGAGAAGCACTTCGCCGAAAGCAGCACGCAGAAATCATCCGCCAGCACAGCAATTCAGCAAGCCACTACACCCAGCCCGCGTCCGGCTATCGCAGTGGAACATACCCCGCCACAAACCTTCTACCCAGGCAGCGACCTTGCACTCACCGTCTATCCCGGCAGCGAGCTTGCACTCGCCATCGCCACGCCGGAAAGCGTTACTGATGCGATCCTCTGGTATCGCCACGTCAACCACGGCGAGCGGTGGCTCTCGGTGCCGATGAAGCAAGCTAGCACTAGTTACAGCGCTGCTATCCCAGCCGCGTATACCGACTCGCCCTACCCGTTGCAGTATTACTTCGAGCTGCACACCGCGACGGCCGCCACACTGCACCCGGCATTCAATCCAACGCTGAGCAACCAGCCGTATTACGCGGTGTATGTGCGCGTGTGATCGGTGCGGTCTGATAGTAGCAGTGTCAATCCCTCGGGGGGACTTAGCAGACCAAGGGAAAGAATTACCTTTTTATGCAGAAGGCCCAGGGCTAAAGCCCGTTGAATTTAATGGCCTTATTCAGGGGCTGAAGCCCCCTGCTCCCTCCGAAAGGAAAGAACGGAAGTTAGCTGATTTCGAGGATCTGTTCGCTGGAGTCGGCGATCTGCTGTGCGCGGGCGGCCACCTGGCGGGCTACGTCGAAGAATGGCTTGGCTGCGGCGTTATCAGGCCCGGCCAGGGTTACAGGAAGGCCTCGGTCGCCACCCTCGCGGATGGCGGGATCGAGATCGAGCGAGCCGAGAAACTCGAGGCCAAACTGCCCCGCCGTTCGCTCCGTGCCACCGGAGGAGAAGATGTCGATGACCTGCTGGCAGTGGGGGCAGGTGAAGTGGCTCATGTTCTCCACCAGGCCGATGACCTCGACCTTAACCTGAGCGAACATCTCGATGGCCTTACGCGCGTCCTGTAGGCTGACATCGCTTGGCGTGGAGACGACCACCGCGCCGGTGAGGGGCACGGTCTGTACCAGCGAGATCACCACATCGCCTGTGCCCGGCGGCAGGTCCACGATGAGGAAGTCCAGTTCTCCCCACTCCACCTGCTGCAGGAACTGACGGATGATCTGGTGCAGCATGGGCCCGCGCATCACCATGGGCTTGTCGCCGGGAGCAAGCAGACCTATAGAAATGAACTTGACGCCATGCGCCATCAGCGGCCCGATGCGGTCGTCGGCCACCATGCTTGGCTGGCGGGTCATGCCCATCATGGTGGGGACGTTGGGGCCATAGATGTCGGCGTCCAGCAGGCCGACTTTGTAACCCAGTTTGCCCAGCGCCACGGCCAGGTTGACCGCGACGGTGGTCTTGCCGACGCCGCCCTTGCCGCTACCCACGGCCACTACATGCGTTATGCCTGGTAATGGCTGCGGGCCTTGCGGTACTCCTGCTGCTGAATGTCCCATAGAAATCTCCCCTGCGCATGGTTGCGCTTGTCTTACCTTTCAAGTTGCAAACTATAACTACTTACACATGCCACCCTGCACCCAGTGCGGTACGAATTTCTTTGGAGCGCTGTGTCTCTTCCGCGCGCCCTTCGCGGCGGCGGCCTGCATCGGCGAAGCGACGCTTCTGGTGTTCGGTCTCGGCGATGACACAGGGCACGGGTACAGGACGGCCGTCGCGGTCCACCGCAACATAGGTGACGTAGGCGGTGGAGACGTGGCGCAGGGTCTGGTCGAGCGCGTCCTCCACCATGGCGCGAACACCGACCTCCATGCTGGTGCGGAAGGCACGGTTGACGCTGGCCTTGAGGATGAGTAGATCGCCGACGTGGGCGGGGGCAACGAAGTCAGAATGGTCTATGCTAGCCGTGACCACGATGGCCCGCGAGTGGCGAACGGCGGCAACTGCGCCCACCAGATCGATCCACTGCATCAGGCGTCCGCCGAAGAGGTTGCCAATGGCGTTGGTGTCGGCAGGAAAGATGATCTCGCTGCGCTCGGCCTGCGACTCCGCCACGGTGCGCGGTGATACCTTTGGGTCGCTCATGGTTCTATTCTAAATGCCAGGACGGATCAGCCACTAAAATCAGGAGATGGACAAACTCGCCGCGTTACAGGAGATTCTAGCGATTGACCCGGGCAACGCCTTTGCCCGTTACGGATTGGCTATGGAACACATCGCACAGGGCAAACCAGAGGCCGCGCTTGCGGAGTTTGACGCGCTAATCGGACACTCGCCGGACTACGTTCCCGCGTATCAGATGAGTGGCCAGACACTGGTGGAGCTGGGTCGCGTCGACGCCGCGCTGCATCGTCTGGACGAAGGCATTGCCGCCGCCCAACGCACCAGCAATCAACACGCCCTCGCCGAGATGAGCGCTCTGCGCGAAGAAGTCGCTAGCCGCTAGATTTGGTCGCTATTGCAGGCCGAGGACGGATAACTGCTTGGGATTGACCTCGTCGCTGGCCAGCAGGTTGTGACATACCGAGCAGTCGTTGGTGATGGTCTTGCCATCCTTGGAGGTGTGGTTGCCGTCGTGGCAGCGGAAGCATCCAGGAGAGGGATTGTGCCCCGGCACGCTGTGCCCCATACCGTTGGGATAGGTGCCCCAGGTGACCTTCATATCCGGAAAGACATTGCGCTGGTAGATGGCGACGAGGGTCTTGGCGGCGGCGTCCACCTGAGCGCGCTGGCCACTCCAGATTGCGGGGTACTGGGTGCGGTAGTAGTCATTCAGCCCAGCAGTGATCTTGGTGGCTGCCTCTGCCTGCGAAGCATAGTCGGCCTGAATCAGCTGCAGGCCCTCTTTGTGGACGAAGGGAAGACTGGCGCTAGGGCTGCCGTCCACCATGGCTTTGTCGATGGCGTCGTTGGGCGTCTGGAAGGTGTGGGTGGCCTGATTATGGCAATCCATGCAGTCCATTCTGCGGGTGACACCCTGGATCGGGCCCTTCCAGTCGGAGCTTATAAACTGGGTTGTGGATCCGTCGGGGTTGCGCTTGCTGACGGCAATGATGGTCTGGTAGGTGGAGTCGGTTGCCACATACTCGTAGTCGTCGAGGTGATGGCCGTGGATGCCACTGAGGTGGGAGAGCGAGTCCTCTCCGCCGAGGTGCAGCACCAGAACGTTGTGGGTGATGGAGTTCTTTTCATCGTCGCCGTACATGGTCTCAACCAGCAGCTTCTCCCCGATAAAGCGGGTGGGCGAGTGGCACTCTTCGCAGGTGGCGCGCGCCGGGCGCAGCACAGAGAGGGGAGCCAGGATGGGACGTGGATAGTTGCCCAGCGTCACTTCGACTAGTTGCTTGGTGCCATTCACCTTGGCCTGAACCGCTGCAGAGAGTCCAGAGCCTATGTGGCACTCCGCGCACGCCACATGGGAGTGCGGCGAAACCTGGTAGGCAGCCCATTGCGGTGCCATCACATGGCAGCTTTGGCCGCAGAAGTTAGGGGAATCCATGTATGAGACGCCACGATAGCTGGCTGTGCCCACAATGACGAAGTTAATGGCCGTGGCCACCAGAACGATCTCGATTCCGCGGCGAAAGACCGGGTCTGTAAGCTCGATCCGCGGATACACGGATGGAATCTGACCGAGCGCCATGAGCTGCCGTCTGCGTATCCAGATACCGATGGGAATCAGCAGCAGGCCGAGGACGAAGAGGCCGGGGAGAAAGAGGTCGAAGATGATGCCCAGGTACGGGTTGCGCGAGCCGCCGTGGCCGAATATCTCGATGACCCAGAAGCCGACCAGCACTACGGCCGACGCGCTGGTGATTGCCCCGCCAATCAGGCTGGTCCAGTTGTTGCCGTAGAACAGGACGAGCCGAAGGCTCTTCCTCAGCTTATCGAAATCAAGCATTCTGACCTCTGAAGACGGATTATGCGGTGCCGAAGTAGCCGATCAATGTCAATACCAGCAGAACAAGCCCGATCAGGATGGCGGTGAAGCCGATGACGCGGGCGAAGTTCTCCCACCAATATACCGGCTTGTCGCCAACCCTTGCCTCCAGCTTACCCTGAGCGGTCAGGCGCTCGTACTCCAGTGTGCGCTTCTTGCGGAACTCTTCGTCCGTCTCCTTGCCGGTGAAGATCACCATGTCCATGGGGAAACTGTCGGGGCGGAGATGGGTGTTGACGAAGTGGATGGAGAAGATAAACAGGATGGCCAGCAGGGCTTCCTCGCCGTGGATGACCAGGACCGCGTTCAACGCCCAGCCAGGCAGGAAGTGCGCGAAGAATGGGGCAAACCACATGGCGTAACCTGAAAATCCAATGACGATCATGCCCCAGAAAACTGCCCAGTAATCGAACTTCTCCCAATAGGCGTAGCGCTCGAATTGAGGCTTTGGTCCCATTCCTACAAACCAGCGCAGATGGCCAATGACGTCTTGTACGTCCTTCCAGTTGGGCACCATAGAGGTCGGGCCCCAAAAGATCCCCTTCTCGTGACGCACGAGGGCGCGGGTAAAAATATCTTTGAGGTGATAGAGGAATGCCAAGGTCAGCACGATTGCGCAGAATTTATGGAAAAAGAGGATGGCACCGAAGCCGCCTACGACACGGGCGAAGAGGCGCGCCGTCGTGTTGTCGCTGAAGCGCATGGGCAGGCCAGTGGCCGCCAAGCCAAGAAATGAAGAAAACAGCACCACATGGAGGTATCGTTGCGCCAGAGTGAAGCGCACATAGTACTTCTGCTTGGCAATATCTTGCGGATGGCTACTGATTTGCGGCTGGCCTTCCAATTGCATGGCGGGCACGATTGGCGTCTCGTCAGTCATGTTTCTCCTTCTCTGGCGGCCCGGCATTGCCCTGTTCTTTCTTGGCTCGAATAAACCACAGCAAAGTATGCAGCGAGAAGAATCCAAGCACACTCCAAAGCAGCAGGTTCATGAAGAACCGGGTGAAGTACAGGGCCGGGTTCAGCTTGCGATTGCGTGGATTGGCGTGCGGTTGATACTTGACGAAGCTGGCATTGGCGTCCGCATGGCAGCGACCGCAGGTCTTGATCAAATTGGCGGGGTTGACCGGGGAGTTGGGGTCGGACGCAGGCAGAATGTTATGCGCTCCATGGCAATCCCAGCATCGTGCCGTCTCGACATAACCGCCCAGCAGCCCAAGTTGCGAGTGGAATGTGTCCTGGTACGTGGCGAATCTGCCCTTGTGGCACGATCCGCAGATGGGCGTGGACTGCATGCGGAAGTCCGCCAGAGTGGGTTGCAAAATTGCATGCGCTGTGTGGCAGTCCGAACATACCGGCGCGTTCAGGTTGCCACCGGCCACTGCCTTGCCATGCACCCCCGTCGAGTACTGCGTCATCACGCCACCGTGACAGGTTCCGCAGGTATTGGGGATGTTTGTCTTGTAGGTAGGACTCTTCGGATCTTTGTGGCTGAGGATGTTGTGCGAGCCATGGCAACTCATGCAATTTGCTGCCACCAGCAACCCCTCTTTACTGACGGCATAGCCATGGATGGAGTCCATGTAGACGGAGTAGACATTCTGCAGGCCGTATTTTTTTGCTAGCGCTGGATCTGAGTGACATGTCCCGCAGGTGCGTGGGATGTTTAGCGGATAGACCGCCGATCTTGCATCGGTCTTGGGAAAGATGCTGTGCGCATCGCCATGGCAACTGGTGCATGGTTGCGAGCTGACAGCGGCATGCACGCTACCGCCAAGTCCCGTAGCCTGGTCCGCATGGCAAGTAACGCACTTAACCGGAGTTAGTTTGTCTGGATGTGGATACTCTTTGATCGAGGTATGGCAATCTGTGCATCCGAGGCTACCGTGAATGCTGGCATGGAAGGTGTCTGCATCCACGCCAACACTGTGCCCTGCGGCGTCCTGCATGGTCTTGTCGGCATGGCAGGAGAGACAGTCGGTCTGCGCACGCAAGATCGCGGAGCTGCCAAGAAGCAGCAACAGGCCAAGCGCCACCGCAAGAGTTCTCCAGCCAGTGCCATTTCTTTGCGCCTTACTTCCGTGCAAATACGCATTCATATCATGTACTTCCAGGGAGCGCACAGTTTGGCACAGTCAGCCACGGCTTCTACTTTTGCAAGGTCTTGACGTATGCGACGACGTCCTTGATCTGCGCGTCGGTCAGCTTGCCCGTGTAGGCCGGCATCTTTCCCTTGCCATTGGTGGTGATGGCAATCATCTCGGCGGCTGTGGCCTTGGCAACGGCGGGCGAATTGAAGGCCGGAACCTGCATTGCCTTGCCCGCTGGGCCGCTTGCAAGACCATCTGCGCCATGACACATCGCGCATTTGGACTTATAGGTGTCCGCTCCCGATCCCTGGGCAAAAGCGGAGGTCACGGTGGTAGCTGCCAGGATGGCGACGAGGGTAAGTCCAGTACGAATCTTCATTGATATTCTCCTGATTACTTCTCGGGGGATTCTATCTCATACGTGTAACAAATAGCCCGTGATCAAAACTCATAGTGCATGGATAAGGTCACGTTATTCGCATGGAAGTTGCGTGGCGAAGTCATACCGGCGGGTGATTCAGTGAGGCCGGTTTGTCCGGTGAGAGTGGGCGAGTTGCAAGGAACAATGGTCGCTGTGGCCGAGGTTGAAGTGCTGCAGAAGGGAGCGCCGGAAGGACCGCCTTCCCCGTAGCCGTAGAAGTTATAGTCAAACCTCCAAATTAATCCCGGATGCAGTGTCCATGCGAGATTCACATAAGGTGACTGATAGGCAGATTGCATGGAACCGTTGACCTGTTGCGCGTCGCTGAAGAACTGGCTGCCGCTGACCGCGCTGATGCGATAGCCCAGGCCGGAGTGGATCGTCTTGTTCGGGGCGTAGGTAAGGCCGAAGGATGCGTACTGGGTAGGAGCATCCGCGAAGTCCTTCACCGGTCCCCAATCCGTCAGCAGGCTGGGGCACAGGTTCGGTCCCGTTCCTGCGCTGTTGGTCTCGGCCGCGCCGGGGAAGGTCGTGCTAGCCGCACTCAGATAGCAGGCGTTGGTGGAGTTATACACATCGGTGTAGGCGTAGTTGAAGTCGAACGAAACCTTTTCATTAGGCGCGAGCACGGCGCCCAGGCTCGCACTGCGGCTGTAATCGACGTGCTGTAGTGGGCCGTCAATCGTCGGAGTGGCGACATTGTTGGTATTGTTATGCCGTTCCAGGTCGTTGAAGGCTCCGGAGAAGGTGGCCCATGGCTTTGCCCGGTACAGGGTGTGGATCCGGTAATGCTTCAACTGACGCGCGCCCATCGGGGTGAACGCGTTGTCGTCGTAAGATATTTCGACTGTGCCATTGATGTCCCATCGATTGGTGGGACGCAGAGCGACATTGAAGATGCCTGCGTTTTCGTTGATGGTGAGTGTGCCACCGGCTGGCGCTGCTGATCCGGTGTCTGCGATCCCGGTCGAGGGAGTGTTATGCGGGAATCCCAATGCGATGACATGGGTGCGGTAGCGATAGGTGAGCGCGAAGGTCGAGCGCGGTGAGGCGTCCAACGTCCCTGTTATGCTATTGCTCATGTACGATTGGCCGAAGTAGGCCGACGCAGTACCGATCGTATTTCCGGTAACACTAAAAGGATTTCCCGTGGTCAGAACACCAGAGTAGTTGAGGGTCTCATACCCATTGTTCCCCGCCACAACCGTGCTGGGCGTGTTCAATGTAGAACCTGCGAGGGTCACGTAGCCGGGCTGGTGAACACTGGAGAAGTCAACCTGGTCGGCGATGGCGATCTTTTTGGTGGCCTGCCAGGTCATGCCATAGTCGATGCCAAGCACCTGCCGGTGTGCGTCCGCGTTGCCGGTAAGCGTCGAGGAGCGGATCACCCCATCCAGCCCCGTCCAGGTCTCGTAGTAGTTGGGTAGAGTGGTACGTGCCATGGTGAAGCGGATGTCGCCGTTCAAGGCGACATTGCGAATGCTTGAGCTCTGGAAGCGCAGCATCTCGGTGGGATTGATCGTGCGCGTCGGCTGAGAGCGCTGGTAGCTGGTAATGACATCGCACGCCGGATTGACGATGGGCAGGCCGCCGGGGGTCTGCGGGGCCGTGAAGATGGTGTAGTTGGTTGAGTTGGTGTATGCAGTGCCCATGCTGCCGGTATTGCAGGCGGAGATCGTATAGGGACCGGTTGAGGTTGCGGTTATCGCTACAAAGTCCCAATCGCCAAGCGAGACGGGAGTGCCATTCGCTTCCTGCGCCTGGAAGCCGTTCGGGTTCAGGGTAAAGTAGGAGCCCGTCTTGAAGTGGTCGACCACCTCTTCAAAGGTAATCTTGGTCTGGGGCAGGGGCTTCCAGTCTATTGCACCGGTAAAATCGTCGGTGCTGTTGCGTTGATACTCCATGGCCAACAAATCATACTTGCCTACCGACCGGGCTGGACTGAGAGTCGGCCCCTGGAAGATGTTCTGCGAGTATCCGATGCGGAAGGTGACCTTGCCGAGCGGCAGGATGGTCAGGTTAGTGTCCGTCATTCTGCGCACAGTATTGAACATCACCGGCGAATCGTTGTTCTGACCCCACGCGAGAGATGCACTGGTAGGAACACCATTGACCATTCCGTAGGGAATCATCTGTCCGGAGTTGTCGGGAGCCCCCAGCAGATCGTAGTCGGCGTACTGGCGGTCGCGGCGGAACATCCCGGAGAACTCATACAGCTTGCCCTTGGAGAAGTCCATCTTGGCATAGTTGTTGGGATCGCCACCAAAACCGCTGCTGAAGACGGTGAGCTCATCCAGAAGGGAATGCTTGGTGCCCGGAAGCGCGTGCATGGTAAACGTCTGGCCCAACACACGCGGGCCGGACTGAATGTTGACCAGCGTGTCATACATCCGTCCACTGCCCACCAGACCCACCATATGGCCGCCAAGGTCCGCCGTGTTGTGGATCTCAAACCCATTCTGGACCTCGCCCGCTGGAGCCGGCGCATCCTGGGCAACCGCAACTCCGGTCATCAGCAGCAGCATGGCGAGCCCAATTCCACCGGCAAGCCGATGGGTCATGGTACGAGTGCGGAGTTCCTTGGGCAGCCGAGAAAACCAGCCGATCTTCATCATCTGAGCCTCACTTGAAAGAACATTGCTAGCATCGATATCTTGCATCGTTTACATCTCTATCTGAACCGCGCCGCCCGATTCCACCGGACGGCGCGTCGTACATACTTACCGTATGAAAGCCGGGTTGATGTTGGATCCATGAACCATGGTGTGGCATGTGATGCAGGGATTTCGATCTGCCGATCCCGCGTTCACGCTGTGCATCGTAGAGGCCGCGACCGGGCTATGGCACTGGTTGCACAGTTGGTTGATGCTGGGCATAGTCAGTAAGCGGGCGTTCTGCGAGCCGTGCGGAGTGTGGCATGACAGGCATCCTTCCGCCTTGACCGGGGGATGCTCATACACGAAGGGCCCTCGATTTTCCATATGGCACTTAGTGCATACCGCATTCAGATCGGCGGTGGACCGTATGTTGTTGTTGCCGAAGCTGCCGTGAACATCATGACAGTCGCTGCATTTCAACAGTCCCTCGTTCACCTTGTGATGGAAGGGCATATCGAACGCCGGCTTGACGTCAGTGTGGCACTGATAGCAGAGAACTGGCTGCGATGCCTTCAGCAGTTTCGCCTCGGTGTTACCCGCATGCACGCTGTGGCAACTGGTGCAACCGACGCCCGCCTTGGCATGCGGCGAACGCTCGAAGTTGGGATGGGTGCCGGCGTGACAACCCAGGCAGGTGGCATCCACTTCCTTTGTCGTCAGCTTGGCCAGCTGTTTAATCTTGGTGACGTCGCCGCCGCCCTCGACGTGTGCCTTGCCTGGCCCGTGACAGCTCTCGCAGGTAGCGCCCGTACCATGATTCTTAAGGGCAAGCTTCTCATGCGGGTTGTCGGCGAACTTTTTGACGAGATCGGCGTGGCAGGTCGCACAGACTTCCGAACCGACATAATCGGCAGGATTGGGAGCAGCCACCTTCTGTGCCACAGCCGTCTGCTGCTTCGCGCCCGCAGCATAAAGAAGTCCGGCTCTGGTGGAAAGCCCCGGCAGCAACGCGATCAAAGCGAAATACAAAACAAACCGTTTCATTCAGCCCCTCCGCGGAGAACATCCGCACAGACTGGTCGTCCAATAACCTCTACCTGGTTCTTGTTGTCCGATGACATCTGCTTCCTTCCAGTAATCCAACAACAACAACTTCGTTTCGGTTGTCCAACAACACATCGTGTGCATCCATCATTTTTGTTGAACATCAGTAACACTAGCTTGTCGGACAGGGAATTGATGTGATACCTGTCACATACAATGCGAGTATAGATGCGGAGCTAAGTGCCTTGGCTGTGACACCTATCACATATGAATCGATGTCCTCTCCGCGTTTAATCCTGATGTTGTAAGTCGGTTGATTATACGCGGTCATGGACGCACAAACTGTTCCGCGTTGTACTACGCATGCACAGCAATCCTTGGATATCTGTGACAACGTACGATACCGGCGATGTGACACAGCGCACATACAATCCTTTTGGCTTCCTCGTATGAATAGTAGGACGATGTGGAGATACTGCAGTGGATGGGGTTTTATCTCCAAGCCAGCTGGTCACACACGAATAAGCACTTACTCGGAAGGAAGATTATTACTCGATGAGTATCCCCAAGGATGCAAGACATCTCTTCCGCTTTGCGATACTCTTCGTGATCGCATTCCTGGTGTTTCTGGTGATTCGCCATTTTGTGGTGCCGAAGAGCTTTGGAGAGTATGGCCACTATCGTGGTGCCGCTATTAAGGAGATCGCTGCTCGCCCGATGCATTTCGCGGGTCACCAGAAGTGCGAAACATGTCATGTTGACATTGGGGAGGCGAAGAAGGCGGGCAAGCACGAAAATGTGAGTTGCGAGGCCTGTCATGGCCCTCTCGCGCAGCATGCGGACGACCCGTCGATTCAGCCTACCAAGATTAATACGACCGAGGTGTGTATACGCTGCCATGCGGACAGCGCGGCAAAGCCTGGCGTATTCCCACAAATTGACCCGGTGCAACACTCCGGCGGGGTGCCATGCGAGACCTGCCATCAGCCGCACAACGGCCTGTGATCCAGGCAGGAGGACCTAAGTGAACATCGACCGACGCCATTTACTCGTGATGCTGCCCGCGGCGGCGATCGCGTGGAAGTATGTACTTGCGGGGACTCCTGAAGACTCGCCCAACTACACCATGACCGATCACTGGTGGAGCATGTTGATTGACATCCCGAAGTGCATCGGATGCGGCAATTGCGTACGCGCCTGCGCAGCGGAGAACGAGGTACCGGATGGACACTTCCGCACCTGGGTGGAGCGCTACCATGTCACCGATTATCATATGGCGAATCCCGAGGTCATCTCGCCGGATGGCGGCAAAGAAGGATTCCCCGCTGTGCCCAAGAGCGCGGGCGGCGAAGATGGGTCATCCGCCGCGCCCGAACAAGCGGGCAAATACTTCTTTGTTCCCAAGCTGTGCAATCACTGTGAAGATTCACCCTGCACCCAGGTATGTCCAGTAGGTGCTACATTCGTCGCACCCGACGGAGTGGTGCTGGTGGACCAGACTTACTGTCTGGGGTGTGCCTATTGCGTGCAGGCGTGCCCCTATGGCTGCCGCTATATACATCCTGAGAAAAAAGTGGCGGACAAATGCACGCTCTGCTATCACCGGATCACCAAGGGCCTGACTACGGCATGCTGTGAAGCATGCCCCACCGGCACGCGACAATTGGTCGACCTGAAAGATCCGAACGATCCCATTCATACCTTCTTGAAGACCCATTCGGTGCAGGTGCTGAAGCCACAGATGGCGACCGGAGCAAAGGTTTTCTACAACGAGTTGGATGGATCGGTGCGATAAGGATTACTGAAGACCGGTTGCAAAAGAGCGTTTAGACGATTTGGCGAGATGAGGAGACGGTGAGCTATGAGCGGTGTTGAAGGCTATATGTATCCCAACGAAATCACTCTGAATTGGAGTGTGCTCATCGTTCTGTATCCCTATATCACTGGGCTGGTGGCCGGTGCGTTCATTCTTGCGTCCCTGGTGCGTATCTTTAATGTTAAGGCGGTAGCGCCCACCTACCGGCTTGCGCTACTGACCGCGCTCAGCTTTCTGTTGGTGGCGCCTTTGCCGTTACAGTTGCATCTGGGGCATCCCCTGCGCTCGCCAGAGATGTACTTCACACCCCACAGCACCTCCGCCATGGCCATGTTCGGCTTTGTCTATCTGTGGTATCTGATGGCTGTTCTTGTATTTGAGATATGGCTTGATTATCGTAGCGACATCGTACATCTATCGCAGACAAACACAGGATGGAAGCGCCATCTGTACCGCGCGATGACGCTTGGTTCGGACAACATCAGCCCACGCGCGTTGGCAATTGACCACAAGGTGGGCTGGATTGTAACTCTGGTTGGCATTCCCTCCGCCTTTATTCTGCACGGATACGTCGGCTTCATCTTCGGCTCGCTCAAAGCCAATCCCTGGTGGAACTCGCCGTTGATGCCCGTGGTCTTCCTGTTCTCCGCCATGGTCTCCGGCATTGCAGCCGTTCTATTGCTCTATATGGGGATTTCAAAACTACGCAAGATGTCCATCGACATGCCTTGTGTCGACACGATTGCGATGTACCTATTCTATATTTTCATCCTTGATTTCAGCCTGGAGATGCTGGATCTGGTACATCGTGTCTATGAGGCGGACGAGAGCTTCCGTACGCTCAACTTCATGGTGCATACCAAACTCTACTTCTCGCAGATCGTCCTCCAGATCTGCCTGGGAACACTGGTTCCGATCTTCCTGCTGGCGATTACCCAAGTGAAGAAGCTGCCTGAAATCGTGCGCAGACGCATCTACGTTGTGTCGGGATGCCTGGTGCAGATTGGCGTATTTGCCATGCGTTGGAATGTGGTGATCGGCGGACAACTCTTCTCCAAGAGCTTTCTTGGATACACCACATACAAGATGAGCCTGATTACCAAGGAAGGGTTGCTGATGGCTATCTGCTTGAGCCTTCTACCCCTGCTGATTCTGTGGGTATTGGTGAAGTTGCTACCTCCCTGGGAAGAGAAAGATCAAGCTTCGATAGCGGTTGCAGCGGCGTCCAACTGACGGAAGAGCCTACACTCAGCGTGACGACTGGCCTCTGAAGCCCTGTACAAGATAAGAGTTCAGGCGTCTCCTGAATATTGCTGATGCGCATTCTATGCCGCTCGTCTTTTTGTCGTGCCGAGATGGCTAACATCGTCCAAGCCAACTACCTCCACTCTCCTCGGCATCTAATATAAATCGAGACATTATGCATTCCAGCGAATGCATTCAAGGTGTGATGCAACTTTGCTCCAAGGCAATCCAGTTGCCGGATGACACAGTGGCCCATCTTCGCTCCAGGAGACAAGGTGATTGATCCAATGTCGGATAAAGCAAATAGGGGCAGCATGTCGAATATAACCAGCCATTCAGATTCAGAGGCTGGAAAGCTGCCGGGTTCCGGGACTGCTGCGCTGACCGAACTGGCACTGAATCTGCACTGGTCGTGGAGCCATCGCGCGGACGAGCTATGGGAGGCACTGGACAGCTATCTATGGAAGACGACGCAGAATCCGTGGGTCATCCTGCAGACAGTCTCTCAGGATAAGATTGACGCTCTGCTGGCGACGCCGAAGTTTCGGCAGCGCGTCACCGACATGCTACGCCATAAACATCAAGCGCATGCTTCGGATGCTTGGTTCCAGAAGAAACACGCGGGCTCGGCGCTGACCACAGCGGCTTATTTCAGTATGGAGTTCATGCTGTCGGAGGCGCTTCCCATCTACTCCGGCGGGTTGGGAAATGTGGCTGGTGACCAGATGAAAGCGGCCAGCGACCTGGGAGTCCCGGTAGTAGGTGTCGGCTTGCTATGGGGGCAGGGATACTTTCGCCAGGACTTTGACGTGGAGGGACGGCAGCGCGATCTGTATCCAGTGAACGATCCCGGTCAGTTGCCGATTCAGCCGCTACGACGCGCGGATGGCGAGTGGTTGCGGCTACAGCTTCAACTTCCCGGCTCCAAAATATGGCTTCGTTGCTGGCAGGTGTTAGTGGGACGTAGAAAGCTATATCTGCTGGACGCCAACGACTTTGCGAATACGGCTGCTCAGCGTGGCATCACCAGCGAGTTGTATGGCGGCGACTCGGAGATGCGACTGAAGCAGGAGATTGTACTGGGCATCGGCGGATGGCGGTTGCTGCGCGCGCTGGGGCTCGATCCCGAGGTCTGCCATCTGAATGAGGGACACGCGGCCTTTGCAGTTCTTGAACGGGCACGCTGTTATATGGAAGACCGCAAAGTGACGCTTGAAGTTGCGCTGGCTGTGACTCGTGCGGGGAATCTGTTTACGACGCATACAGCTGTACCTGCGGGATTCGACCGCTTCGATCCTGAGCTTGTGCGCAAGTATCTGGGGCACTATGCGAAGGAGGAACTCGCCATCTCGGTGGAGAACCTGCTTGCCATGGGGAGGGCGAATGCGGGCGACGCATCGGAGCCGTTCAATATGGCCTATCTTGCACTGCACGGAAGCGGTCAGGTGAATGGTGTCAGCAAGCTGCATGGGGAGGTGAGTCGGCAGATCTTTGGGCCGCTGTTTCCGCGCTGGCCGAGCCCGGAGGTACCGATCGGCTCGGTCACGAACGGGATACATGTTCCAACATGGGACTCGGCCGCAGCCGATGCCTTGTGGACGCAAGTGTGCGGCCCGGAGCGTTGGCGCAGCGATTGCCCCACGGCAGAGGACGTGCGGCGACTAACCGACACGGAGTTATGGCAGATGCGCAGTGCTGGGCGCAAGACCATGATTGCGCATGTGCATGAGCGTCATGCGCGACAGCTCTCCGCCGCGGGCGATCCCCAAGTAGAGGCGATTGAGGTCTTCCATGATGATGTGCTGACGATTGGGTTCGCGCGACGGTTTGCAACGTATAAGAGGCCTGATTTCCTACTGCATGATACGGAGCGGCTGATACGGCTGCTCAGCGATCCGCGGCGTCCTGTGCAGTTGGTGCTTGCGGGCAAGGCGCATCCACAGGATTTCCCTGGGCAGGAGTTGATCAAAAAATGGAACGACTTTATCAAGCGACCCGAGGTGCGCGGGCATGTCGTCTTCCTGAGCGATTACGACATGCAGATGGCACAGGAGCTGGTGCAGGGAATGGACCTGTGGATCAATACGCCGCGCCGTCCATGGGAGGCTTGCGGAACCAGTGGGATGAAGGTACTGGCCAACGGTGGGCTGAACCTGTCGGAACTGGATGGCTGGTGGGCAGAGGCCTATTTGCCCGAGGTTGGCTGGGCCATCGGCGATGGCAAGGAGCATGGAGACGACCCGGCATGGGACGCTGTAGAGGCCGAGACAATGTACACGCTGCTGGAGAACGAAGTGATTCCGGAGTTCTATGAGCGGGGCGCGGAAGGCATGCCCATAAAGTGGTTGCATCGCGTACGCGAGAGTATGGCATTACTGACGCAGGAGTTCTCTGCAGGCCGAGCGATCCGCGAGTACACCGAGAGCCATTATCTGCCAGCGGCGACTGCTTATAAGAAACGGGTGGCAGATAACGGCAAGCTGGGCGCTGCACTTGTTCAGTGGAAGCAGGAGATAGATCGGCACTGGAGTACGGTTCACTTTGGCGCGCTGAAGGTCGATTCGCAGGATGGCCGAACCCGATTTCATGTTGAAGTGCTGCCCGGTGATGTGGCTGCGGACGATCTGCGAGTGGAGCTGTACGCAAATGGGGTTTCGGGGGCCGGGCCAGTTGTGCACGCCATGACCGCGCTGAAAACGGAGGGAGCGGCGGGAGTGTTGCAATATACCGCCGAGGTGGATGAGACCCGTCCAGCGAGCGATTACACACCACGCGTGCTGCCACGCCGACCGCCTGGGTTACTGCCGCTGGAATCGAAGCAGATCCTGTGGCGGAGCTGATCCACCCTGCTACTTATGCAATTTTTACGCTATCTCGCGGTATATTCCACAAAGCCCTTTCAAATATGGCGTTGGCCTGTCGATACAGCGCATCGCAATGTCCTGAATGGACGTAGCATGTTGGGTCTCAACCCGCTGATGGGGAAGCCGCCGGCGACCTCCACATTCTAATAATCGCAATCCTTAGCAATCCAAACGCGCTATTCTGGAATCTGTGACCCTGATTGCTACCTCGGAGCATAGAACTGTGCCGCTTGCGGTACCTACCGCATCTACGCCTCCGGGCCTGATGGCCGATTACGCGGAGTTGTTCAAGATGCGCGTCACGACCATGGTACTGATTACTTCGGCGGCGGGATTCTACCTTGGCAGTCTGCGCTCTGACATCAGTCCATTCAACATAGGGATGGTGAAGGCTATCGGCGGCATCGCTGTAGTCACCTGCGGAGCCAGCGCGCTGAATCAGGTACTGGAACGCAAGACTGACCGACTGATGCGGCGCACCCTGAACCGGCCAATGGCTGCTGGGCGAATCAGCCTAGCGCATGGACTGATCGTCGGATTCCTAGCAGTCATTCTTGGCTCGCTTTACCTGGCTCTTGCCACAAACATGCTCACCGGCACGCTGACTCTGCTGACGGCTGTTGGCTACGTTGCCATCTACACACCGCTGAAGCAAGTGACCACGCTGAACACCTTTATTGGCGCATTTCCCGGAGCGATGCCTCCTCTGATCGGCTGGACCGCTGCGCGCGGACTGATCGAGTGGCCTGGCGTCGCGCTGTTTGCAATTCTTTTCGTCTGGCAGTTTCCTCACTTCATGGCCATTGGCTGGATGTACCGCGAGGACTACGCGCGCGCCGGAATCCGCATTACGCCCACGCTCAAGAACACGCACTACGCTGTCCGCTCCACCGTTGTGCAGGCGCTGGTTTATGCCGCAGTGATGATACCGGTGAGCCTGTGGCCTTTTATGCAGGGGACTACGGGTGTTGCCTATGCAGTTGCCGCTGCCGTTCTGTCGCTGGGTTATCTGGCGTGTACCATTCGTTTTGCACGGATTGGTTTTGGAGAGGCTGGACGCAGTCCGGCACTGCATGACGCGGACTCACCCACTCACCGTCAACCAGCGCGCGACTTGCTGCACGCATCGATCATTTACCTTCCGTTGCTGCTGGCCGCCATGATGCTGGACGCGCGCGGACGGCTATTGTTCTAAACTCAGCATGGAGAACGAATCCATGCCAGTCCAACACAAACACGCCCACCTCCGCACGCCACCCGGCGTAATCCTGGGGATACTCGGAGTTTCAGCCGCGGCCAGCGCGTTGATCTGCTGGCTGGTCTACTTTCATGCACCGACTGATGTGGCGGGAACGCACTTGCGATCGCTGCCGCTAGTGAACGCCATGCTGAACGGGCTTGCCACGGTGGCCCTGCTGACCGGCTTCGAGGAGATTCGCAAGCGACGCGTTTTGCAACATCGCGCCGCGATGTCGTTCGCCTTTATCTTCTCGTCCATCTTCCTGGTCTCCTATCTGGTCAACTTCACACTGCACGGCGAGACGCACTTTAACCGTTTTAACTCCTGGTGGCCGTTCTACCGTGACCTGCTGGTATCGCATATTGTGTTATCGACCGTAGCGCTGCCGATGATCCTGATTACCTTCTTTCTATCGCTTACCGGGCGCTTTCACGCACATAAACGACTGGCTCGCTGGACGTTTTCCATATGGCTGTACGTCTCGGTGACGGGCGTTATTGTCTACCTGATGCAGGCCACCTGCCGTTGAAGAGTTTCGCGCTGTTTCCTGCTACCTGTTCCCTGCCCTATGCAAACAGACACGCGCCAACTGATTCGTACCGGTCTCGCAATCTTCCTGACGGGAGTACTTGCGGCAGTGATTGCGCTTACTGTGGGTGGCGGACTAAGCCGTCAGGGCCCGCACAGCAATACCGGCTGGCTTGCGCTGATGGTCGCCATGGGCTGCCTGCCGCTGGGCACGCTGACCCTTGCGCTAGCATTGGCCAAGCTGATCGGAAAGCGGAAGTAACAGCAGCCCTCCCCCCCCCGGGGGTACCTTGGGGAGAAGCTATTTTTGAATCTGTAGTTTACAGTCAGGTAGCGGCTTCAAAGTACCAATTCTAAAAGAGTTACAGCTAAAGTATTCAAAACAAACAGTTAATCGGTAAAAATTGCGCAGACGGAGTATTCCAACAGCCTCTAAAGCCCCCTGCTAATCCGGTAAAACAAATACATAAGCCCGACGTGGGCTCGTCGGACTTCTCTCTCATCTCTACTACCTTAATTATAGGCGTTGGAGCATAACTAGTATGCCAAGTATTTTTGTGGAGCATGTAGCTGAATGAGTGTGAGTTATAGAGATTTCCAGAGGTTGAGGGTCTTGACAGGGAAAATCAGTGGGCCGTGGTAATGAGGTAATGGCAACCCACTGATGCGTGTAATTGCGAATGAATGGGTAAGCGGCTGATTGGCTCAGTGGCTGATCTGCTATTCTCATCCTTCGCAGATAGAGTAATAACTGGAGCGTGGAACCATGGCAAAAGGCGTGAATAAGGTATTTCTACTCGGCAGACTTGGCAAAGACCCTGAGATGCGCGCCACCGCTGGCGGCATGACCATAGCGAGCTTTACGCTGGCGACCTCGGACCGCCGCAAGGATGCGCAGGGCAACTGGCAGGACGCGACCGAATGGCACAATCTGGTAGCCTTCCAGCGCACGGCAGAGATCGTACGCGACTACTGCAAGAAGGGCTCGCAGATTTTTGTAGAAGGCAAGATTCAGACTCGCTCGTGGGAGGACAAGGAGTCTGGCGCGAAGAAATACCGCACGGAGATTCTGGTGAACGAACTGAGCCTACTGGACAGCAAGGGCGGCGGCGAAGGCGGCGGCTACTCCAAGTCCAACACCGCTCCCTACACGTCCAGCACGCCCGCATCTGCCCCCGACTACGCCGACCAGGGCATCACGGACGACGACATCCCCTTCTAGAATCTTGGCGATGTCCGACGGCACAGCCAGAAGGCAAGCGTCGCTGCGCCCAACACAATCCTGTACGCGCGATCAGCGCTACATGATCAGCCGTTGGCGTAGGCCCGCCAGCGAGCACCGGCTTCCAAAGGCCGGGCGTCTCCTTCTCGCCGATCTTCTACTGTCCGAAGTTCCATACCGCATGCAGGCCAATGGGTAGAGCCAGGCCTCGCGTTGCCATACTTTCGAATTCAAGCGTGCATCTCCGTGCCGGTCAATAGGAGTATGTACGGATAAGCGGCCAGGAAATTCATTCGCGCTTCGCCTACTTTGCTGCCGCAACAAATCGCGGACTGAAGGGATACGGAACGCTGACCGGCTCGCCCACCGCGGTCAGGGTTCCTGTCTTCTTGTCGATGCGGAAGACCTGTGCGTTGTTACTGCCGTGGTTAGTCACGATCATCCATTGTCCAGTAGGGTCGATATCGAAGTTGCGCGGCGTGTTTCCGCTAGTGCCGATGTGCTGCACGGGAGTGAGTTGCCCACTATTGGCATCGACGGCGAAGACCGCCATATCGCCGTTGCCTACGTCGTATCGGTTGGCCGCGTAGATAAACCTTCCGTCTGCGCTAACCCGCATTTCGGAGGCAGCGCTGGTGCCGTGGAAATCCGGAGCAAGGGTAGAGACAACCTGCTGCTGGGTCAGCGTTCCAGTTGCCGTATCCCAGTGGAAGAAGACGATGCGGCTGCCCATCTCAGTATTCAGGTAGACCCACTTGCCGTTGGGATGGAAGACGACATGGCGCGCTCCCCAGCCTGGCGACACACTGGCGTACTCAGGATTGTTCGACGATAGCGAGCCATCCTTGACGTTGAATTTGTAGACGAAGAGTTTGTCGAGGCCGAGGTCTGCGGTCAAGACGAAGCGGTTGGTCGGGTCCACGATGATGGAGTGCGCGTAGGCGTGCGCCTGTCGCTTGGGATCGACGCCGGACCCAGTGTGCTGAATGAATGCCGTGCGATCGCCGATGCTGCCGTCCGGCTTGAGCGCCCATGCGGCTATATTGCCGCCCTGATAGTTGGCGACAAAGACGGTTTTACCGGTCTTGTCCAGGCTGATGTAGCTGGGGTCGCCACCCTCGCTGGAGACCTTATTTAACAGGGTCAGGCTGTGACCTTGCTGGGCGACAGCATACGCACTGATGAAACCGGTGGAATTGCAGGTATAAAGACGCTTGCCGCCATCAGCCAGGATAAAGTACGCAGGGCCTGCTGCCTCGGCGATAAACTCGGGCTTACCCAGCGCGCCTGTCTTTGCATCGAAGCTGGAGATAGAGAAGCCTTTGCCAGGACCGCCGACGTGCGTACCAAACAACACGGTCAAGTCTTGTGCAACCATCGACCGCGCAGCCAGAGCAAAGCAGAGGACGGTCAAGGCGCAGCAGATTCCGCGATTAAATTGCTGACGAGCATTGCGGAGAGCGCCTGAAAGTTTTTCTGGAAGCATTGTGATCCTCCAACTGCGAGTTTTGTATGACAGAGAATGATACCGGCTGGATGATATCTTCTGCTGAATATCAGGGTTGCGGGAACATATGGTGTGGAATGGGCAGATGGGAGACGCTACACTGGAGCCATGTTGGATGAAACCACCTTCCGTAGCCAGTGCGACCGCGCGTTGGAGTCGCTGAAGCAGGCGTTGATCGCTGCCGAGGACGAGAGTACCGGCTTCGAGTTCGAGGACAACAACGGCGTAATGAACATCCTGTTCGAGGACGGATCGAGCAAGTTCGTCGTCACGCCCAACACGCCTGTGCGCCAGATATGGATCTCCGCTCAGACCACCAGCTTCAAACTGGATTGGGACGAGGCGGCGGGTGCGTTTGTGTTTCTCAAGACAGGCGAGGCCCTGATGCAGCTGATCGAGCGACTGCTGCGCGAACATCTGGGCGATCCCTCGATCACGCTAAGCTGAGGAAGAGATAGACTGCATTCAATCGCATCATCAAAAGGCGCATGCGGGGAGGAAGAAACACGATCATGCAGCAGACGCTCTCCGTAGCCATCATCACAAAAAACGAGGAAGCGAACCTGGCGCGGACGCTTGCCAGCGTGCAGTTTGCCAACCAGATTGTGGTTCTGGACTCGGGATCGACTGACCGGACGATGGAGATTGCGCGAGCGGTGAAGGCCGAGGTCTACGAGGAACCGTGGGTTGGATTTGCAGTGGCCAAGAATTCGGCCATCGCGAAATGCACTGGCGCATGGGTTCTGTCGTTGGACGCCGACGAGGAACTGACCCCGGAGCTTCAGACCGAGATCAGGACGCTACTGCAGACGGACCCAGCTATGGACGCGTACTTCATCCGCCGCCGGAATCTTTTTCTGGGCCGATGGATTCGGCACGGCGGCTTCTATCCTGACCCGAAGCTGCGCCTCTTTCGCCGCGCAACGGCCCGATTCGCGACGACACTTCAATTCGAAGAGCGCCCCGTACACGAGACGATCTCCTTCGACGGCAATACGGACACACTGAAACATGACCTGATCCACCATGCCTATCCGACGCTGGAGAACTACCTGGAACACATGAACCGCTACAGCACGCTGGGCAGTGAACTGCTGGTGAGTCAAGGCAAAGTGAGCCGCAGTTGGCCTGCGTTTGTCTGTAATGTAGTGCTGATTCCCAAGCTGACGTTTGTGTGGAACTACATCTGTCGGCTTGGATTACTAGATGGCCGAGAGGGGCTTCTGCTGCATCTATACCAGGCCGCCTACACGAGTTGGAAGTACGCCAAGGCTTGGCATGCAACGCGCACCACGGGCAAGTAAGGCTGCGATGCTGTGGACCTACTCCCTTCCCCATGCTTCCAGTTCGATTAAGGAGCACCATGTGCCTGGGTTCTCCGGCACGAGATGCACGAGACGCACCGAAGTGGTCCACCGAGCGGGAAATCTTATCTCCTGAAACTGGACGGTCGGGCGCAGTTGGATGTTCAGGCTACTACCATCTGAAAATTGCACGTCGGCACTCTTCCATGTTCCGTCATGGGGAAAATCGGCGCGCAGCATCATGCGAATCTTATCCAACTTAACAGAGCGACCGAAGTTCACGCTCCACCATACGTCTGTCGTCAACTCCGGTCCCCAGGACTGGTAAGGCCACACGCCATGATGCCCGTTCTGGATGGATCCATCGATCGCGTTGCGGGCTGCGAAGACAAACAGATTTCTGGCAACACTGTTGGAAGTTGCATGGGGAAAGACTGCGAGGTCGGACAGTGGTTGATCGCAAGGGTTCAGCGCCAAATTGCGATAGAGGTGCCGCTCCTTTTCCGTCATGGCGCGTGCGGTCACACGATGTACATCGCCCATGAAGCTATCCGGCGCGTAGGCGCTACCAGTCTGCTGCTCTGCCCGACCATAGGGAATCTGATAGACAAGGGCCGAAGTATCTGGCACGAAGAGCAGGCACTCCGGCATGCTTTGGTCCACACGCACAGCCATCTCCTGAGGTCCGTTAAACAGGAGTCGGTCGCCAGGTTGATAGGCGCGATGTATATCGAGCGATGCTGCATTGGATTGTGATGCGGAGATCACTTCCGGACTTCCGATGCGAGTGCTCTGTTGGTTCTGCAGTTGAATGGTGAGAGCGATCTTGTTCGCAGTGGATGATCTCTGTTGAGCGATGGCAGGCAGAGTGGCGACAGACAGAACGCAACTGGCCAATAGGATGATCCAAAGAGCACTCGACATCGTCCTCATCGGCACCCCGCCGCCTCCATCATGATGCAGAAAGCCTGGGCTTCGGTAGAGGTACCGGGACGGTCGAAGCTGGGAGCTCCACACGCGCCCTGCACCAGACCGTCGGCGTCCATCTTCAGTCTTGCGGCCGCACGCATGGCGTCGGCGTGGGGATGATATGCGGAGGGAAGCCAGCCTGCCGAAACACCCTCATAGATTGCGAAGGCGAGCATCTGCGCAAGATTGGTCTCGACGAAGGTTGATGGTTGATCGACCACATTATGAAAGAGACCATCTGGACGCTGGAAGGCCAGACAGCCATCCAGAATAGCGCGGGCAAATTGAGCCACTTGCTGCTTGTCGATGCGGCGTTCAATGGGCAAGCTGCGCCAGACGCATGCCAGCCCAGCAGCAGCCCATCCGTTACCGCCGCCCCAGAAGTTACCGTCTCTGAACTGTTGCTTCTGGTCATCCCAAATGTGAGCGAGCAATTTTTTATCCGGGTTCCATAACCGTTGCCGATAGCCCTGAATCTGTGCCATTGCTTCGTCATGGAAGCCCATTGCCGCAAGAAAGGGCGGCGCGCAATTGATTCCGTCCGACCACATCTCGGGGGCGCGGGAGACGTGATACAGAATGCCGTCGGCGTTACGCGGAGCGGCCTTGCGTATCCAATTGAGCAAACCATCGACCGCGAGCTGCATCTGCGGATCGGCACTCCATCCGGCTGCCTTTGCATAGGCCGCGCCCCCCATGGCGGGATCCGTGGGGCTGCCGGAGACGACCACAGCCAAGCGTCCGTCCGGCGTCTTCTGCATCATAGCCGCCCTGGTCAGCAGGATCACCGTGTGCCTGTCGCCAGCCTCCAGCAGGGCCTGCGCAAGAATGCCCTGCTCCCAGTCGCGACGCTGCATTGCCATAGCCGCAGCGGTGGCAAGTTTGATTCGGCGCATGCTTTCAGGCTGGGGGTTTTGAGTAGGGGGATTGCTCGCCTTACGTTTGACGGATTGCGCAACGGCTTCGGGAAGTAAGACCAGTGGAGCAGTCAGTGCTCCGGCTGATTGCAAAAAAAAACGTCGATTCATGGAATGGCCCCGCCATGAGATGTATAGCACTCCAAGTCTCAACGATGAGACCGTGTATGTCTATCACCTTGCTTGACAAACTACCAGGGAATCGCGTCATTCAAGTGGAAGTAGCCGCCGGTGGGGCCGTTGTCGGGCAGGGTTGCCAGCCTCACCGAAGTCTTAGCACCCTCCACCAGTCCCAGTGTCGCGTGCGGGCCGCCCATGTCGGTCCTGACCCAGCCTGGATGCATCGCGTTAACTTTGATCGGAGTTGCTCGCAACTCATGCGCCAGGTGGAGGGTGAATGAGTTCAAGGCCGACTTGGAAGCGTCATAGGAAAACGTCCTGGTAGCGTAGATTGGCGAGTCTTTGGGAGCAAGCAGAGCAAGTGATCCCTGGGAGCTTGAGACGTTCACAATCCTTCCCGCCGCGCTCTTTCGGATCAAGGGCAGCATCGTCTGTGTCAACGCCACCACGGCAAAAAAATTTGTGTCGAAGGTATCGCGCAGCGTCTTTGCGGGGGTGGTGCTGGTCTCCAGCGAGGCACCCTGGTCGAGATTAATGGCTGCATTGTTCACCAGGATGTCGAGCCGACCAAAGTCTTTTTCGATAGTCTTCGCGGCGGTCGCACAATCGGCTTCGCTCAAAACATCCAGCTTAATTGAGCGAGCGTCGATGCCTTCTTTCTTCAACTCCTCCGCCGCGGTCTCACCATTTTTCAGGTCGCGCGCACCCACCAGCACGGTGATGCCCAGCGCTCCCAACTGCCGCGCGGTCTCCAATCCGATTCCTTTGTTGGCACCGGTAATCAGCGCAACCTTGCCTTCATTTTCGCTCATCGATGTTTGTCTCCGCGGATTAATTTAGTTCTGGACGTAAGATGCTAGAGCGCCGTCTGGGATGCCGCAGCGCTAAGGAGCGCGACATACTTCCGGGGCATGGGGCAGCGCTTCATGTCGCGGCCAACCACTACATGCACAGTCTCGCCCTCGCAGAGCAGTGTTCTGTTGTCTGCACGCAGAATCTGATAGCTGAAGCGCACGACTGGGCCACGCACGCCGGTGACGGTGGTCTCAATGATGAGTTCCTCGTCGTATCGCGCCGGTGCCTTATAACGCGCAGTTGCCTCCACTACAGCCATCAGACAACCTTCTTCGATCTCCATCCGTTTGTAGTCGAGGCCGCGCTGTCGCATTAGCTCCGAACGGCCCACTTCGAACCACACAAGATAGTTGGCGTAGTAGACCACGCCCATCTGGTCGGTCTCTGCATAGCGCACGCGAACGCGCGTCTCGCCGGCAACCTTATGCTTTACACCCTCGTTGCTCATACATCCAGTCTACCGAAAGCTCGGCTCGCGATTAAGAACGAAGGATGCAAGTTGTCCTTGAAACGGGTTTCAATGGATCAGACGCCTGCGCTGGCGCATTCTGGATTGGTCGCGCACATCCGCCATTGCATTTGTGACAAAGACAATCCACACAACCACGTCCAACAGACAGAGCACCTGTATTCGGAGCGGTTGTCGCATGGTCCAATCGCTGCACGAGATTTCAATGGTGCGAGTGCCAGAGACTACCAGCTCCGACCTGGGCGCGGTCTTGTCTCCTGCCAGAAATCGCGAACAGTCATCCTTCAGCTCTGCGGACCAGCGCGATATTCCCATGGCCAACATCAGTCCCAGGAGCATAGAGAACAAAGTGACGCGCGAGACCACGGCTGCAACCTCCGAAATGGATCAAACCAAGCATATAAGACGGGCGCATCCTGCTCCGAATGCAGTAGCATCCAATAGGCATGATTAAGCTACAATCCACGGACGCGCTGCTAGCCGTCGACCTACAAAATGACTTCTGCCCCGGCGGCGCACTAGGGATAGCGGGAGCCGACGAGATTGTGCCAGTGATCAACGCATTGGCGCGAGTCTTCCCCCATGTACTATTGACGCAGGATTGGCATCCGGCGGGACACATCTCGTTTGCCAGCGCCCATCGTGGAGCTAAGCCGTATCAGACGATTACCGCGCCCTACGGACCGCAGACCCTATGGCCCGACCATTGCATTCAGAACACGTATGGCGCGAAGCTCCATCCTGGGCTCGACGTTCCCAATGCCGAATTGGTACTGCGCAAGGGGTTTCGGCGCGAGATTGATGCCTATTCCGCGTTTCTGGAGAATGACCACGTCACGCCCACCGGACTGGCCGGTTATCTGCGCGAACGCGGCCTGAGGAGGCTCTTCCTGTGCGGACTGGCCTATGACTTCTGCGTGCGCTTCTCCGCCATTGATGGCACCTCGCAGGACTTTGAGTGCCTGGTGATTGAGGACGCGACGCGCGCGGTGAAACTGCCCGGCAGTATCGAAGCCACTCGACAGGCCTTCGCCGAGGCGGGCATCCAGCGCATTGAGGCGGAAGAGATCCTGGGTCGTTAGGTTCTCACCCTCCGATTGCGGAACCGTGGCAGATGTTAACTTGCTTGGTTCCTCTTAGGCTTTCTTGCGGTTTTTTTCGGGAATCTTTGGGATTACCCCCTTGACTTCTCCGATACCCGGTGTCAGTCTAGGTGCATCGCAAACCTCCGTTATCGGACGTGCGCGCCGCGGTCCTTGCTCTGGGCCCGCCCGCAATTACAACTTATGGCAACCATGATGGCGTCTGTCGAACAACGGGAGGTTCTCCGTTGCGACCACTGCAGTCTGGTGCAATTCCGCACAGTCAACTCGCTATGCCGACGCTGCCACAAGTGTCTTGAGGTGGAGCTGCCGGAAGCCGCACCGGCTCCGCTTGCGCTTGTTCCGCCATTACCAGATAAAGAAGGTGGCCTGCAGGTTGCGACCGCAGTGCGCGATCTTCGTCATGTGCGCAACCTGTCGCAGCGCCAGCTTGCAGCGCGTATGGGAGTGCCACGCACCTATATCTCCAAGATTGAGAACGGCAAAGCGATGCCGACGTTGGGTTCGCTGGATCGCCTTGCGCGCGCGCTGAAGGTTGACATCAGCACCCTGCTGCGTGACGCCAACACGCGCCACAGCGATGAGACTGCCGTGCTGACCGCCGACCCGTTCCTGGCCGAGATTGCGGCCTACACCTCGCAACTGACGGAGTTGCAACGCTCTATTTTTCTGAACCACGTCCGCGAACTGGCCGCGGGAAGACGCAGAACCGCTTAAAGTTGTGGTGCACGGTCCTCCGATACCTGAGGTCGACGCCGTGCCGTGATTCTTTGCACAGGCCGAAGAAGGTATGCTAGTTTCATACCCTGCGAGGTCGCCTAAACTTGCGCGCATCCCCATCCAGGCCGATCTTCCAACCCTGCTCCCGCTTGCACGAGCTCTCGGCGGAGGAGGCGGCGGTCTACCGCCAACTCGATCCCGCCCGGATTCCGCAGCACGTCGCCATCATTATGGACGGCAACGGTCGCTGGGCAGGCAAGCGCGCACTCAAGCGCTTTCTGGGCCATCAGCAGGGCGCGGAGAGCGTGCAGTTCGTGGTGGAGACAGCATCGCGCATCAACCTACCGTTCATCACTCTGTATGCCTTCTCGCTGGAGAACAATCTGCGCCGTCCAAAGTCAGAGGTCAACTTCCTGATGAAGCTGCTGCGGAGCTACCTGGTGGGCAACGTGCAGCGGATGAACGACAACAACGTTCGAATGGAGTACATCGGGCGCATCCACGAGCTGCCCAGTGAGGTCCAGGAGACGATGCAGTGGGCCACCGAGGCCACGGATAAGAACACCGGCACCACGCTGACCCTGGCGTTGAACTACGGCTCGCGCTCGGAGATTGTGGATGCGGCTCGCACTGTGATCACGGGGCTGATTGCGGAAGCTCATACGCGCGGCTGCTCGCTGGAAGACATGCTGCAAGTGGACGGGCTGGAGTCGCGGTTGGACGAGCACCACATCACCGATGCGTTATACACGGCCCATATGCCTGACCCCGATCTGGTGATCCGCACCTCCGGCGAGCAGCGCATCTCCAACTTCCTGTTGTGGCAGATTGCCTACTCAGAGATATTCATCACAGAACGGCTGTGGCCGGACTTCCGCGGCATCCACCTGCTGGAGGCGATCCTGGACTACCAGCATCGCGAGCGCCGCTTTGGAGGCCTGGGCGAGAGCTTCACCGACGAGGACCTGGACACATTGCAGCCCGCCACCGAGGTCGCCGAAGAGATTGTCGCCAAACTGACACCGAAACAACTTGCGCCGCGGTGAAGCTATAGTTTTCCATTTCGGCGTGCGGCGGCGTACAGCGATAGGCCAATGATGGTCTTGCCGTCGTGAATTTTGCCGTCGGCGATGAGCTTCATGGCCTGTGAGAGCGGCATACGGAAGACCTCAAGATTCTCGTCCAGTTCGGGATGCGCTGTACCCTCGCGAATGTCGCGGGCGAGGTAAATTTGCATCCACTCGCCAAGGAAGCCGGGGCTGGCGAAGTAGCGGATCAGCATCTTCCAGCGCCGCGCGCGGAAGCCGGTCTCCTCAATCAGCTCACGTTTGGCCGCGGCCAGTGGGGCCTCGCCGGGGTTGCGGCTGCCGGCCGGAAGCTCAATCAGATACTGCCCCGCGGCGTGACGATACTGCCGCTCCAGAATCACGTCGGGGTCGGCTGGATTCTTCGATTCATCCAGCGCAAGCATCACCACCGAGCCGTTGTGCCGTACCACGTCCTTGGTGTGCCGGTGTCCGCCGGGCTCCACCAGCGTGTCGGTGTAGACGTTGAAGACCCTGCCCTTGAAGGCCAGTTTAGAAGAGAGAAGCTTCGCCTTCATGGTACGCGGCTTCTTCGCGGCAGGCTTCTTAGCAGCGGGCTTGGCGGTGGATGCTCTTGCGGACTTGGATTTGCGTGGAATGGTGGTCATGGGTCTACGGTATCATCCAGCATCGAGAGCGCAGAAGGTGCATCCAATGAGAGGCATTACGACTACTCCACCCTGTGACCCATGCAGTCACGCTAACATGGTAGTTGGCCCGGAGATCTCTCCCGCGTTTTGAGGAATTGATGAGTACCGACTGTACCCCCATTGCATCGCTGCCGAATATTACAAAACTTTTTCGCGACTTCCTGAACATGGGCGTCAGCGCAGCGAACGCTTCCATACGTGGATGGTATGGGGCAGATCCGTTGGGCAGTGCGTGGATGCAACCGCCTACCTCTGGTGCCAACACGACTGAGCTGGCCGATGCGCTGGAGCGCCAGAGCCTCACCTTTGGCGCGGGATCGGCTACGCTGGCTAACATTGCGAAGCTGCGCGCTGGGGCACGGATCGTCGTTACTGGACAACAAGTTGTGTTGCTGGGTGGGCCGCTGCTTACTCTGCTGAAAGCTGCAACCGCCATTGCGCGGGCCAAACAAGCGACAGCGGAGACGGGCATAGACCACGTCCCGATCTTCTGGCTGGCGACGGAAGACCATGACTTTGAAGAAGTAGATCAGGTCTCGCTGCTGAGCAAATCGGCGGTGGAAACGTTGCATCTTGCAGCTGAACCCGCGCACAACACAGCGCCCGTGGGCGCGATTGTTCTGCCTGAATCCATCCACGCGCTGCTGGATAAGGTTAGCGATTTGCTGCACCACGCACCCATCTGCGATCTTCTGCGCCAGTGTTACGCCGATCAGTCCGCAAGCGGCACTAGCCCAACCTTCGCCAACACCTTTGCTCGGCTGATGACGTACTTATTTTCTGAACAGGGCCTGATCGTACTAGACGCCTCGGCCCGCGACTTCCACACCCTGGGTGCGTCTACGCTGCGATTCGCAATTGAGCACGCAGAGGAGCTGGAGGCGGCACTACTGACACGTTCGGCAGAGTTGGAGGCCGCTGGCTACCATGCGCAGGTGCTGGTGAAACCCGGCGCTTCCCTGCTGTTTCTCATCCGCGAGGGAGAAGGCGCATTGAGCCGTCAGACCTTGCACCGCATGCCCGACGGCAGTTGGACTGTTGGAACGGGAAACTCGGCAACATCGTATTCGTCCGCAGAGTTGCTGGCGATTCTGGATGCGACGCCCGAGCGGCTGAGCCCTAATGCGCTGCTGCGCGCCGTTTTTCAGGACACGATTCTGCCGACGACAGCCTACATCGGTGGGCCTGCCGAAGTCGCCTACTTTGCCCAGAGCGCCGTCATCTACCAGAGAATTCTTGGACGTATTACGCCCATTCTGCCACGGCTTACGGCCACGCTGATCGAGCCAGCCATCGCCACGGTGATGGCACAGCACGAGGTCAGTCTGACGGACGCAATGACTACTGGTGACGAGCTGGCACTGAGACTTGCCGCGCGCGCCCTACCCATCGAAGCCAAGCGTCGCCTGGCCGATGCGGGCAATGCGCTGGATGCTGCGTTGAGTGCCGCGCAGGAGTATCTGGGTGGATTAGACGCCAGCCTGGGCCGTGCAGCCGAAGTTTCCACCTCCAAGATGCGCTATCAGATGGACCGGCTGCGTCGTCTGGCGGCTACTACCGAGATGCAACGCGAGGCCAGCCTGCGCAAACACGCCGATGCCATCACACTGCATCTATTTCCCAATGGCCAGTTGCAGGAGCGCGTACTGGCGGGGGTATGGTTCCTGGCCGCATGGGAGTCCGTAAACAGCAATGCGCCAGATTCCACGATGGGTGCCGGACTTATTGCGCGCCTGGTGGAAGAGGCAGCCAGCCAGCAGTCTAACCATCTGGCCATTCGGCTTTGAGGCAACTGTTCTCACTGCTCACAACTGTCTTAGAATGGTTGGCGACGAGGTGAATGGGCCATGGGAATGAGCGACGAAGCATTTGAGATAAGTTGTCCGGACTGCGGATCGATGTTGAAGATTGATCCTGTGACGCGTGCCGTGATCAGTCACACACCGGCACCGCGCAAACGCATGTTCGAGGACTTCAGCGATGCCGCCCGCGCCGCCCGCGAGGCCGATGCGCGCCGCGACTCCATCTTTGCTCAGTCCGTCGACGCGCAAAAGAACAAGGATGATCTGATGGCCAAGAAGTTTGCCGAAGCGGTGAAGAAGGCCAAGGAAAAGCCGATGGGGGATCGGCCGCTGCGCGATTTCGACCTGGACTAATGCCGCCTTCCTAACACGGTAGACTGGAGATATGCCGCCCATCCTCAACGCACAGGGCCTGTCGAAACGATTTGGCGCTGTGCCGCTGTTTGAAGCGATCAGTTTTCCCGTATCCGAGGGCGACCGGATTGGCCTGATTGGGCCGAATGGAGCGGGTAAATCCACGCTGCTGGCGGTGCTGGCGGGCGAGCAGGAAGCCGACTCTGGCGATGTGGCCATGCGCAAGCGCGCACGCATAGCGTATGTATTGCAGGAGTCGAACTTTGCTCCTGGGCTTAGCGTACGCGATGTGCTGGATGCAGCTCTGATCCGTACCGGCGTGGCTGAGGCGGAGCATGAGGGACGGTTGCGCGAGACCGGTGGACGCACAGGCTTTCCCGATCTTGCGGCGGAGGCTGCAACGCTCTCCGGCGGATGGCGCAAGCGGCTGGCGATCGCTGAAGCCCTTGTTACGCACCCTGATGTGCTTTTGCTGGACGAGCCCACAAACCACCTTGATCTGGCAGGAATTGCCTGGCTCGAAGAGCTGCTCAATGAGGCAGCATTCGCATGCGTCATGGTCAGCCACGACCGTTATTTCCTGGAAAATGTGGCCACCGAGATTGTCGAGTTGAGCCGCGTCTATGCCGATGGTCTACTGCGCGTAAAAGGGAGTTACTCCAAGTTCATCGAAGGCCGTCAGGCCCACCTTGAAGCACAATCCAAACTGCAAGCAGCGCTGAAGAATCGCGTCAAGATTGAAGTTGAGTGGCTGCGTCGCGGACCGAAGGCGCGGGCCACCAAAGCCAAGGCGCGCATCGACAACGCACAGGACCTTATTGGTCAGTTGCGCGATGTGAACCAGCGTGTGCAGACTACTACGGCGGGCATCGACTTCAGCGCGACGGAACGCCAGACCAAGCGACTGGTGGAATTTCAAGACGTTGCGCTCAGCTTCGGCGATGGCGCCAGCAAAAAGAAGATCGTTGAGCACCTGGACTTCCTAATCAGCAACGGAATGCGCGTTGGCCTGGTCGGCCCCAACGGAAGCGGCAAGACTACTCTTCTACGACTTCTCACAGGCGAACTGCAACCGAGTGCAGGAGCGATCAAAAAAGCTGCGGTACTGAAGATCGTCTACTTCTCCCAGATGCGCGAACTGGAAGAGGGAGTGACATTGCGTCGTGCGCTGGCACCGGACTCCGACTCAGTTGTCTACCAGGGCAGTGTGGTGCATGTGGCAAGCTATGCGGCGAAGTTTCTCTTCACCAGCGAGCAGCTTAATCAGCCGGTAGGGCGTCTTAGCGGAGGTGAACGCGCGCGTGTACTGATTGCCAAACTGATGCTGGAACCCGCAGACGTGCTTCTGCTCGACGAGCCGACGAATGACCTCGACATTCCTACGCTGGAGATTCTTGAAGAGTCGCTGCTGGAGTACACGGGTGCCCTTGTGCTAGTGACGCATGATCGCTACATGCTGGACCGCGTTTCGACGATTGTCCTCGGCCTGGACGGGCTGGGCAACGCCGAGACCTTTGCGGACTACTCGCAGTGGGAGCAGTGGCAGCAGAGCAGGGAACAGGGAGTAGGGAACAGGGAACAGAAAGCGGACACAGGAGTGGCCGTGAAGGCTGTAGCAGGCGGCAAGAAGAAACTCTCATACCTGGAAGCACGGGAATACGCGACGATTGAGGAGAAGGTAGAGGCCGCCGAAGAGCGATTGAACGCCGCGCGCGACCTGCTGGATGATCCCAGTGTTGCTACCAATGCTGTTGCGCTGACCGCTGCGCTCCATGAGATGGAACAAGCGCAGGCTGCCACCGATGATTTGTATGCCCGCTGGGCCGAGCTGACGGAGAAGGCTGGGTAGCGCGACTGCGGCGTGAGGGCCTACCGCTGCGCGGAGTTTGTCGTATGCGGCTTGCGTCCGAGCTGCTTCCAATCGGTCTCCGTCATCTCCACACCAAACTTCTTCGCCGCGGCCTGGATGTGACGGAAGGCCTCTTCGCGTTCGCGATCGGTGACATCCTTCACCTGATCGAAGCGCGCGATTGCATTGCGCACATGCGAAGCGTCGTTGAGCGGCTCCTTGCGCTGCGCAGGGAATGCATACGTCGAATCCTTTATCTGCTTGCGATCTTCCGTCGAAAAGTCGTGCATAGAGTGGTTAGGATTGTGTGGCATTGTCATCGCTCACTCCCGTAAGTAGATTTGTAATTTGTAATATGGCTCTGCTCTTCTCCACATGCCGGATTAGATGTCTTTTCTGCGGTGAGCGTTGGCAGGCGAGGGTCGACGGATGCGGTTGGTTACCACTCTCCAGAATGCTGTAAAGTGGACACAGCTTTGCAACGCAAGGATTTGAATGCGTCTCGCACGACTGGGCCTGTCTATAGTTTTGCTATTCATCCCGCTAACGGCCCTCTCGCAAGAGGTTCCCGATGCTCTCTACAGCCGTCTCAACACCTTTAGCAGCTTCGTCGAATACTCCAACGACTCCAGCCGCATCATCCTCGGCGACGCGAGGAACCGCAAGATAGGGGCCCTCGGTTTCCAGTACCAGCGGCGTCTGGTGAATCGAGGGCTGTGGAATTTCAGCTACGCCGCAGAGATGAGGCCGGGCATGCTGGAGTCCGACCCGACGCAGACAGATATTACAGTCCAAATTTTGCCTGTCGTCAGTGCGGGGGTGTACACCAGAGACTCAACTCATCCTGTATTGCTATGCCGTTCCAGTAACACCCCGTATAGCATATCGATCAATTATTCAACGGGTCCTGTCTTGAATACTGGGAATTATCTCATCGTCTGCGGGCGTCGCACGGTGATTGAGCAGAGTTTCTCGCCAGCGGGCATGCGCTTCAACCTGATGCCACGCCACCGGCTGCAACTTACCTTCAGCTCTCTCGGCGGATATATGTTCTCGACACAGGAAGTCCCCGTCCCTACTGCGGGTTCCTTCAACTACACCTTTGAATTCGGTGCTGGCCTCGAGTTCTTTCGCTCGCACAACCGATCAGTGCGGCTGGAGTATCAGATGCAACACTACTCCAACAAGAAGACCGCCAACCTAAACCCCGGAGTCGATAGCGGTTTCTTCAAGCTGACCTACGCCTTCGGACGCTGACAACGCGTCTCTCACAGCAATCCGGCAAAGGCACTACGGTTTGAACGGCTCATCCGCCGACGGCCCGTAGGTTCCCGGTACTGGAACATCATTGAGTCGCAGATAGACACCAAGCTGCGCGCGGTGATGGATGAGGTGATTGAAGAACATGTGGCGGAATGCCAGCGAGCGCGGCCCGATGGAGATGACCTTGTCGCCAAAGGAAAACTTCCACGGTGTGGCCAGGTCGGCGTCGGATGCGGCGACCAGAGCGGCTCGCGCCTCGGCTGCGACTTTATCGAATCCGGCCAGCATCTTCTCACGGGAGACGAAGGTCATATCGGGCCACTTGGCTGTTGTCAGGTCCATGCTGGGGGTAGTAAGGATGCTATGGCCAAAATGCGGCAGTGTGGCAACGTGCATGGCCAGCTTGCCCATGGGCATGGACTTCTCGTGCGGCTTGTAGTCGGGCTTATCTTCGGGGACACGCTCCAGCGTGCGCCGCGTGTTAGCTATCTCCATGTCATAGTCCTGCAGCAGAATTTCCGCAGTGGTCATTTGGGTCTCCCTTACACTCTGGATTCTTCAAGCATTTGTTATATGCCTGTAATGTTAAAGCCACAATCGACGAAGGTGACTTCGCCGGTGATGCCGCTGGCCAGCGGCGAGCAGAGAAAGAGCGCGGTGTTGCCGACCTCGATTTGTTCGACATTGCGGTGCAGCGGAGCGCGTGAGGTGACGGCGTCGAGAATCTGGTTGAAGTCGCCGATGCCGCGCGCAGCCAGAGTGCGTATTGGGCCGGCAGAGATGGCGTTGACACGAATGTTCTTCGATCCCAGCGAGGCCGCCAGATAGCGCACCGTGGCCTCCAACGCAGCCTTACAAACGCCCATCACGTTGTAGTTGGGGAAGACTTTTTCCGCGCCGTAGTAGGTCAGGGTCAGAATCGCTCCGCCATCTGTCATCAGAGGAGCAGCAGCGCGCGATAACGCAATCAAGGAGTAGACGCTGACATCGTGGGCGATGCGAAAGTCTTCGCGCGCGGTCAACAGAAAATCGTTCTTCAGCGCGTCGGCCGGGGCAAACGCAACAGAGTGGATGAGGATGTCGATCTTCGGAAATTCGGCTGCAATCTGCGCAAAGACCGCGTCAATCTCCTCGTCGCGCGAGACGTCGCACTGGAAGGCGCGACCGGCGCCGGTTTGGCCCAGGTCCGCGAGTAACTGTTCCGCTTCGACTTTCAGCCTTTCCGACTGATAAGAGAGAACCAGGGTCGCTCCCGCCTCAGCCAGTTGCTGCGCCACGCTGTAGGCGATACTGCGTTTATTGGCCAGACCGAAGACGACGGCCACTTTGCCCTTCAGATCGATCATGCAACTCCTCAAATAAATGTAGGTTATGCCCAACCCTAGAATAGCAGCGGTGGCCGGTTCACGCGCCCAAACGTCACATCAACCCAACGTGAGCCAATCGTACTGCTCTTCAGTGAGCGGAACCACGGAGAGGCGGAACTGGCGAAAGAGAATGGACCCCTGAAATACCTTGGCCGCCCGAATCTCGGCCAGCGGCCTTTCGCGTTGCAGACGCTTCACCGGTTTGATGCGCACCTGTGGATTGCGCGGGTCGCTGGCATCCACCGACACCACCTTCGCCGTTCCAACCGCGGCTTTGCCCACGTTGGAGTGGTAGATCACCAGCTTTTCGCCCTTCTTCATATTGCGCAAAGTCAGGAGAGCCTGGTTGTTGGAGATGCCGTCCCAGACGGTCTCGCCGTCGCGCAGCAGATCGTTGAAGGAATACTTGTCAGGCTCGGTCTTCAGTAGATAGGGCATAGGAATTCGGCTACCAGGTTCTGGTTTCTAGTTTCCAGATGAGAATGGCAGGGTGCTGGATTCGTCAATTGCGTATCTGAAAACGTAATACTACCGCCTCTCCACTACCCACCAGCTATCCGCCCAGGTCGAGGAGTTCGACATGGGGGATGGATTGGCCAAGAAACTGGCCGCCCAGACGGGCAAATTTTTCCACGGAGTCGGTGGCATAGCACTGGAACGTGATGGCACCCGCGGTACTGGGGTGCGAAGACCGGATACTCTGCTCAATCGACATGGCTGTAGCTCTTGCCGAATCGATGACCTCGGCCTGCGAGCCAAGCTCCTGTAACGTGGCCGCGATGGCGGGGGCAATAAGGGGATAATGCGTGCAACCCAGGAGCACAGCCTGCGGGGAGCAGCTCGCCAATGCCTCACGCAGGTAGATACGCAAAACATCCCGCGTGATGGGATGCTCGCACCAGCCTTCCTCCACCAGGGGCACCAGCAGCGGGCATGCTTTTTCGCTAGCGTGCAGCCCGCGCGCGGCGCACTCCGTCTGGTAGGCATGGGATTGCACGGTCGCCGCGGTGGCCAGCACCAGCACATTACCCTTGGGATGACGGCACTCTGCGGCTTCAACGACTGGATCGATCACGCCCGTCACGGGAATCGCCACCGACGCGCGAATCTCGCGCAATGCCAGCGCGGACGCCGTGTTGCATGCAATCACCAGGTGCTCCGCGCCGTGGGATTCCAGAAAACGCGCACTCTCCACGGCATAACGGGCAATCGTTGTCTGCGACTTGGATCCATAGGGCAGCCGTGCTGTATCGCCCAGGTAGATATAGTGCGCACCTGGAATACGCGGAAGCAGCTCACGCAGCACGGTGAGCCCGCCGAATCCCGAATCAAAGACACCGATTGTGAGTCCTGGTCCGCTCGATGAAGGGGTGTCTGTCGTGCTCATCATCTTCCCTCCTGCGTGGCTGTCTGCGCGGGACTGCTCGCCATGCTGGTCACCTGGTAGGTGCACATCAGGTCGGCGTGACCGTGTAGCGTCTCTCTTGGCTGGCCATCAACCAGGAATCGCACCTGTTCAATCTGGGAAAAGTTTGCGCCCAGTGTTTGCAGAATCGAATCGATCGTCAGGGTCTCCGTCTCGATGCCTGAGGGATGCTGGTCGGCAAAGGTGCCATGCAGATTGATGACGGCCAGCTTGCCGCCGGGATTGCGTGGCCCGGGATTCAGCGAAGCGTTGGAGGGGGGGCCATCTGGTGCACTCCATCCCGGAACCACGGAATTGTCCGACCGCGCTGTCACAGTCTTATTGTTTTCCGCGGGTTTGGCGCCAGGAGCTATGGGGGGAGTGAGCGGCAGATCGAGCAAAAAGACATCGTCGACCGCCGGACCGCTCTGGAGCGGATGGGTGGAGCCCTTGTACGAGTATTCCGAGATCAACCTCGTGAGCAGGGCGCGCGCGCGGGCCGTCGTCTCTGCTGGCAGGGCAACATCTCGTTCCACCAATGTGATGGAACCGGTAGTGTCGTTGGCGAGCGCCAGATGGATCGTCTCGCCTGGTGCGGCCAGAGGTGCTGCGAGGGGTGTCTCATCGCGATGGCGGGTAAGTTTCTCGCGTGTCTGCTCACAGCCACGCAGAAGTACAAACGCCATGAGCAGAATTGCACCGCTCAGAATCCAGAAGAGGATGCGCTGGTAGCGGGGAATCACTGTGTACCCCCAGTTTGCGCAGGGTTACCGCCTGCATCGGCAGCGGAGTCGGCGGGCGCAGCGTTGTCTTGTTTAGACTGCCCTTGCCCTACATCCTGGTTAGCGGGAGCAGTGCGAGATCTGACTATCGCGGCCCTGGTTGCCACCCGTCCAGCTGCTTCTCGTCCGGCTGCCTCTGCGGCGACACGCGCGGCCTGAGCCGCTACCTGAGCCTGAGCCGCAGAGTCGGATGCCTGAGCATGATCCTTGGCAGTTACGGGCGCAATCGCGGTGGATGAACTCATTTGGTTGCGCCACGCCTGGAGAGCGGCGGTCAACGTGGTAGCCGCTCGTTGCTGATAGTCTGCGTCCGTGAGCAACGTCGCATCACCACCTGCAACTGACATCGGAGCGAGCTCAATGGCAACAGCCGGGCATTCCATATTGTCCAGGGGAGACACCGGCTCCCGCCCAGTGACCACGGGAAGATTTGCTTTTCCCAGTGTCGTAGTCAGGACGTCAGCCAGTCGCAGACTTTCTGTAACCGAGGTTGCCTGCACCTTTTGCCAGGGCATGAGGACGAACGCATGCGGGGAATTGGCTGAACCCGTCGGGTCAGCATTGTCCACTGGCGGCTGTAGGGTTGAGGTGTAGAGGTGTAGGCCCGATCCACTGGCCGTGGCATGAATCACAAGGCAGGCCATAGCGTGCGCGCGGTTGGCGATCTCTGCACGCTGGTCGCTGGAGGGCGGATTGGCGGAATCGGACTGTCGTGTGGAAACCACCGTAAAGCCAGCAGACGTAAGTGCCGCTTGCAGGCGTGCCGCAAATGCCAGAGTCACGTCCTTCTCCAGGATGCGGTCACCCAGAGTTGCCCCGGCATCCTGTCCTCCGTGGGCCGGGTCCAGCACCACCAGATTGCGGTTGATCTGCGATGCGGTAGCGGCCTGAGACTGGGTGGGGTTCGCGATATGTCCCTGCGACTGCGCTCGAACGTAAAACACAGTAGCGAGCGCAACCGCTAATGCGGGGACGAGTACAGCGGCGAACTTGCTAGAAGGAATCAACTGATATTCTTCCAACAAATCTTAGACCGAAGGAGTGAGGACAAGTCCATCCAGGCCAAAATAGTTGTGTCAATCCAACGCATATATTGCCAGTCCGCTAAGGAGTTTGGGATAAAAGTCAGTTGATTTCTGAGGCATCACGTCTCCCGCCAACGAAACTTCACGCAACTGATCCAGAGTGATGGGCTTGATAAGGAAGGCAATGTCGGCCTCGCCGCTCTGCACCTGCTCCACTGCCTCCGACGCCTCGCGGATGAAGCGCACGTTGCCAAGTTGCGTGATCCTCTCCTGCGAGAGGCCAAGAATCCGATCCAGCAGAATGCTATGCAGTTGCACAACATCTAGCTGGGCCTGGCGCGCGGGAATGTCGGCCAGGACTGCCTTTACCGCCTCTGGCCTGGACTGCAGCAGGATGTATCCTTCGCGCGTGACGACTAGAAACGCCGTGCCTGCTGCCGCTGCCAATGGCTCCAGATTGGCGGACTGCAGCGGCGTCACAGTAAAGAACTCCTGCGCGCTGGCCAGAAACTCCGCCGGATTGAAGTCCTTCAAGCCGAAGACCACGCGGTGGGTTGGCAGGATCGTGATTCCGGGAGCGTCCATGTTGACGAACGTCATCATCATCGCTGCCTCAGGAAACGGCGGCACGGGCATACGACCCGATCCCAGCCTCTCGTCCGGATCGAGCGGCTCACCCAAGGGCAGCTTCAACTGCGCCGAGCGCTCCTTGGCGTAGGTTACGGAGGTCTCGTATCGGTGATGGCCGTCAGCGATGATCAGCTTCTTATCCGCCATCGCGGTCAGGATAGGATTGATAAGCGCAGGATCGGTGAGCTTCCACACGCGATGCACCACACCGTACTCATCCGTCACGGAAAGGTCCGCCGGACGGGTTTGCTTGCCATCTTTGCCAGCGCCGAAGATCAACTTCTCCGCAGTAAACGCCGGGTCGGAGTACAGCATATAGACCTGCTCGCAGTAGGCTCTGGTCGCCTTGAACAGAGCGAGGCGATCCGACTTGTGCTTGGGGAAGGTCTGCTCGTGCCGGTAGACCACTTTGTCTGCGTAGTCGTATAGATGGCCGAGGGCGATGAAGCCGCGACGCTCGCGCACTTCGGAAGAATGCGGCACGGTGTAGGTCTGCGAGTAGCCATAGAGCGCTGGCTCCGCTTCTTCGGCCAGAATCCCTTCCTTGCGCCACTGACGCAGTGACTCCGCAGCCCGTGAGTAGACATTGTGGGCTTGCTCGCCTGCGGGCAGAAAATCCTGGGCCTCGGTATCGTCCGGCTCATGCTTGCCCAGAATGATACGTATCAGGTTATAGGGGCTTGCCTCGTAGTAGCGCTGCTGCATCTCGGGCGTGATCTTGTCGTAGGGCTGAGTTACCACGTCCTCCATCTGGACGCGGGAGGTATCGTAGCGAAGTGCGCGAAAGGGATAAATGCGGGCCATGCAGGGTCTCTTTGCTCCTCGAAATGTGGTGTGATCTCGATTGTACGGGGAGCAGATATCCTACGCCTGGGTTCGGGGTCCAATGCCGCCGTTTAGGACATATCATCCCCTAGCGGAGCAACAACATCTAACCAGATGTGTCGAACTGGGAGATGATAGAAGACGCGCAAGTGGCATGAGGAGAGGATGCAGATTCCGACAGACAAGCCGGGTAGAACCAGGCGTGCGGGGCTTGCCGGCGCCTCCTTGGCGATAGCTCTAGTTGGGTTTGCCCTGTGCTTGTCTGCCTCCTGTCGCGCACAGGAGAACCCACTGGGCAATGTCCACACGACTGTACCTCCTACTCCAGCTATTCCCGCCCCCGATTCTGCTGCACAGGAGCCGGTCATCGATCATGGCGCGAGTGGACCGGTGGTTGGCTCCTTACGCGATGCCCGCATGCGCGTCGATGTCAACCTGGTTCGAGTGCCGGCGACGGTCACCGACCCTATCAACCGGCTGGTTACGGGTCTGGAAAAAGAGAACTTCTCCCTGACCGACAACAATATCCCACAGAACATTCGGTATTTCTCCAGCGAGGATGCGCCCATAACTATCGGTATAGTCTTCGACCTTAGCGGAAGCATGGCAACCAAATTTGTGCGCGCTCGCAAGGCACTCACCGAGTTTCTGCGTACCTCTAATCCGGAGGACGAGTTCTTTGTAGTGGGCTTCAACGACCGGCCTTCGATTATTGTGGACTACACCTCGGACCCCGACGACGTAGAGGCGCGTATGGTGATGCTGAAGCCGGAGAACCGCACTGCGCTGATCGACGCCGTATACCTGGGCGTGGACCATCTGCGCCAGGCCAAGTACGACCGCAAGGCGCTACTGATCATCTCCGACGGGGGGGACAACCGAAGCCGCTATACGGAAAATGAACTGGATCATGTGGTACGCGAGAGCGGCGTGCAGGTCTACTCCATCGGAATCTTCGACAACTATGCGGCCAGCACGGAGGAGCAGATGGGGCCGGAGCTGCTGAAGGAGATGTGCGAGATGACCGGAGGACGTATGTTCAACGTCGGCGGCGATACGGCAGCGCTGGAGGACATTGCCATCCGCATCTCCACCGAGCTGCGCAATGAGTATGTGCTGGGTTATACACCCAGCGAGGTGAAGCGCGACGGAAGCTGGCGTAAACTGAAGGTGAGACTTGCGCCTCCGCCGGGCCTTCCCCTGCTGACCGTGCACTTCCGCGAGGGATACTATGCGCCTTCGCAATAGTGAAAATATGCATTTAAACGGCCCTAAAGTATTCCTCGCCGCAGCTCTGCTGTCATTGACGCTGTGCACTTCCGTAGCTTACGGCCAGCAGCCCGCATTTGCGCAACCTGCAGCAACGCCGGATTCATCCTTGCCTGTGGTAGCACCCCCTCAGCCTGCTTCGCCGGCGCCAGAGACTTCGCCGCAGCCTGCTGACAGCCAGCAAGGCACTCCCGTAAATCCTATTGAGCGTGGCACCGAAGGTACCTTCACCCTACGCCAGAATGCCTACGAGGTTCGCCTGAACGTTACAGCGCTGGATAGTTCCGGCCGCAGCGTGCAGACCCTGGACAAGGATGCTTTCCACATCTTCGAGGACAATACGCCACAGACCATCAACAGCTTCCGCCATGAGGACCTGCCCGTATCGCTGGGCATCCTGATCGACAGCTCCGGCTCAATGTATGACAAGCGCGTCGCCGTGGACGCTGCCTCACTCGATCTGGTGAAACTTTCCAACCCGGAGGACGAGGCCTTCCTGGTCGACTTCTCCTGGGAGGCCTTCATCGACCAGGACTTTACCAACAGCATCGACAAGCTGCAAGAGGGGCTGAGCTACATCAAATCCTCCGGCGGCACCGCCATCTACGATGCACTGGTTGCTTCCGCCGACTACCTATCGAAGAATGCCAAGCATCCCAAGCAGGTGCTACTGGTTATCACCGATGGCGAAGACAACGCGTCCAGCGCCACGCTGGAGGCTGCCATCCGCCGCATCCAGGACTTTGACGGCCCGGTGGTGTACTGCATCGGCCTGCTGTTTGGCGACGATACCAACAAGACCGAATCGCGTCACGCACGTCGCGTGCTGGAGACGCTGGCCGAACAGACTGGGGGTGTCGCCTACTTTCCCAAATCGGTGAAAGAGGTGGATGGCATCACCAAAGAGGTGGCCAACGACATCCGCACACAGTACACCATTGCATACCACTCTACCAAGCCGCCGGAACTGGGTGGCTACCGCGTGGTGCGCGTGGAGGCCAAGGACAAAAATTACGGTAAGCTCAGCGTGCGCACACGCAGCGGCTATTATCCGCGAGTCACACCCGCCGCACAGTCCGGCCCAGCCGCCACGACAAAGCCAGCCGCCACCCCATAATCAGTGAGTCAGAGCGTCTGGTCAATCTGCAAAGATGCAATCTTGTTGGCCAGGTCGTCCTTGGCTGCCTGTAGGTTTGCCTGCGCTGTGTTCAGGTCCTTTTGCGCAACCGCAATCTGGTCCTCCGTCGCGTTCAGGTCATGTACAAACCGTTCCCGCGACACTTTGTCTGCACTGGCCAGCGCGGTTACGTTCGCCCGCTGGCGATCTTCGTCCGAGCGAAGCGTATTCATGTGTGCATTTGCAGTGTCCACAGCAGTCTGCATGTCAGCGACATGCCGCCGCGCGTCAAGAATTGGTTGCAGCGCCTGCTTGATCGCCGCGCTGTTGCCGGTCTGGTTCAGGATGTACGTCAGCAGGTTGTCGTTTATATTGGTGAGCTGGTAGGTAAGAGAGTTCTGGTGGTGCTCGCCGACGTGCAGCCTCGCCGTCTCGCCCGCCGCCGTCATCACGCGGAAACGATATGCCGTGGGCGTTGTCTCCTCCGGTTTGGGATCTTTGTTGGCGGCGCTTCCGTTGTCCAACTCGAAGCCCTGCCGGATGGGATGTTCAATCACCACCGTACGCCCCTCTGTAGCCGCGTTATGGACGACGTAGGTGATCTCCGCGGTCTGCGTGCTGTGCAACATCAGCACACCCTTGGAGGCAGTCACCGAGGTGGACTGCGAGTTATTATGCAGGTTCTCGGTGCTGACACGCACAGCCTGGTCCACCGCGTAGGAGAGAAGCCGTTTTTCGTCGGGATGGATCGGATCCAGCAGTCCTTCGCCGCCGAAGTTGCCGTCCTCCACAATGGTGAACGAACCACGGTCCAGCGTCAGCTTCGATGTATTGGTGATCCACAAAGCGCGCAGCGGCGTAGGTTGCCGTTGCGACCACAGCGTTACCCGCTCCGCATCGATCCTGGTCTGCAGGATCGGCACCAGCGCCGACTCGTTCTTGCGAATCGTGATCGGCTCGGTGAGGTTATACGCAAAGTAGTCGTCAAAGGCAGCGGTCGTCGTATTGGGCGCGACTGAGTTTGTAGCAGATTGGTTGAGCGTAGCAGCTCCGCCATTCATGGACAAAGGCAGCGCGGTATAAAGATTGTTTTCTATCGAGCCGCCGAGGGTGGCATCGGTGGAATTCAGGTATGGTGGAGCGTCCGTGACTGTAATGGTCTGGTTCTCCGCGCCAATGCGGAGCCTCGGATTCAACATGGTCATCGAAGCATTGCTGACTCTGACATTCTCCTGTAGTAGCCTCTGAAATCCTCTGGCGGTCACCTCGATGTTGTAGTTGCCAACCTGCAACGGAGCGATGGAATAAACACCCTGGCTATTTGTCTGGCGGGATGTCGCGACCCCCGTGTTGGTATTGGTTGCGATCACCTGCGCATTGGTCACGACTCTGCCATTTGGATCGGTGACAATGCCTGTGACGCCGGTGCCTGTGATGCTGCTGGTCGGCATTCCCTCGACGTAGTTCGCGTTCAGATTGTTTTGGCCCGTACCGCCGAAGATTCCGCCAGCTATGCCGCCGCCCATACCTGTACCCATCCCTGCTGCCATACCAGCGACGCCAGCCGTCGGAGCAGCTTTGGCTTGCGCAACCGTCTCCCCGCTCTCGTGCGTCTGCGGGGTAAGTTGAGCCTCCTGCGGCAGCCCGATCTGCGGCCTGCGCGAGTAGTACGGTACAGAGAGCGGCTGAATAAAGCTCTGCGGCGCGCCCGCAATCAGCGAGAGCTGCACGTTGATCCAGTCCGCGCCGGTCGTGTTGTCCACCACAGACCAGCCCTGTAGCGTCGCCGTCTGCGTAGCCGTAGCCGCTCCAGCCTTTGGCTCCGTGAACAGAATCCGGTAGGTGGACTTCCAGATCGGTACCTCGCTGAGGTAGCTGACGTTCAGTTCGCGCGTGCCGGTGCCGTTGTCCTGCAAGGTCAGATGGCGCAACCCCTGATTGCGCGTGCTTGCCAGCAGTTCCAGGTAGCGCGTCACGTCCTGGTGCAGGTCGGTGTCCAGCAGCGTAACCGAAGTGGCTGGGGTCAGCTCGACGGTGCGCACCTCGCCGGATTCGCCGATCACAGTAATCATGCGTTTCTCCAGCGCGGGCTTATTGTCGCCTTCGGGAGTATTGACCTCTTCGATATTTAGCAACCGTCCGGTAATCGTCGCCGTGCCGGACCGTACCTCCACTCGCGCGCCACGGATGGCGTTGTAGAAATCGACCGCACTGGCATCTTCACCCAGCGCCAGAGGCAGCGCTTTCAATTGTTCCTCCAGCGGCGTGGTGGAGTTGTACCCCGCGCCCGCAATCCGACCTCCGTTCAGGTCGATGGCCGTCAGCGACTGTAACACATCATTCAACTGCGCCGTCGTGAAGTCGATGGTGACGCTCTGGTCGCCGGTGACCTTCCCCGCGTGCTCGAAGAAGCCCACACCGTTTTTGTAGAGCGACACCCGCGTGACGGGAAGCTCAGTCGAGGCCGCTTGCTCGGCGTGCGCGACAGCCGGTTTAGCAGCTGCTTTAGCGACGGGCTTCGCGGCCGGTTGCTGCGCGGTTGCAGTCAGAGTGATTGCAAGTAAGAGCAGAGAGGTGTAGCCGATTACCTTGCTCATGATGGTAGTTCCTTCCCAAGAGACGAGAGCTCACAGCGTGGGGGTTAGAAATAAAAGTGTGCGGAAAAGCTCCGCACAGGTTTCCTGCCTGCCATAATAGACCCCACTCAGCAAAGTATAGTTCCCTGGGAATTAATTAATCGGCGACTAAGAAGGCCCCGTATCTCGCCAGGATACACGGGGCCATAAATTAACTGCGTTAGTTACGACTAGAAGCCTCGTCCAGTCTCGGAAGTTTTTGCAATAGCTGGATCCTCCTTGTCGACCGGAGCGGCCATCAGATTAAGGCTCGCGGTGGGAACGCCTTCTGCGCTGACCGTCACTTTGATCTGGCCTGCCGTACTTGTGGCGCGCAGGATGGCAACCGCAGTTCCTTCGTAGAGTTGACGCTCCGTGGCCTGGAACGACTCGTGGTCCGACATGTTGCCGCTGTCCACGGCGATGACCGAGCCGGGGCCGCTGGTCTCAAAGTGGACTGTCGTTCTGGAGTCGGGAATCCGCGTTCCGTTCGCATCCACCAGGGTCGCGGTCACATAGCGGACGTCGTTCCAGTCGGGCGTCAGCGGCTTCTCCGGTGAGTCGGCGGTAAATTCGATGCGCGCCGGCTTGCCCGCTGTCTTCAGTTCGTCGCTGGCAACCACCTTGCCTCCGCTGCTTGCAACCGCTTTCAACGTTCCCGGCTCAAACGGAACCTTGAAGGCAATGGCACTGGCGTCGGCGTGCAGCTTTTGCGTACCCAACGACTTACCGTTCAGGAACAACTCAACCTGTTCGGCGTTGGTGTAGACCTCGACGTTCTCGGTATGCGGCGTAAGGTTCAACGGAGTCCAGTCGGCCATCAGCGGCTCGGGTACACCCGCTGCGGCACCGGCTGGCGCTGCGCCTGCGCCACGACCTCCGGCTGCAGCGGCTCCGCGGCCACCACCTGCAGCAGCCCCGCGTCCACCGGCCGGAGCGGGTGCTACCGGCACGGCCGATTGATCGATACTGGTTGCGTTGGTATAGCCAGGATCGATGGAGGCGGGACGCTCCGCCGCCGTACGGCGCATGATGGCGACCATGGGCGTAGTGGACCACCAGCTCTGCCGTTCCCACGCATCCTTATGTGGCGCTCCCGTTGAGGATATAAGTCCTGAACCGGAGCCGATGACCGGCCATGTGCGCGATTCGCCCAAGTAGTCGATGCCGCTCCACAGGAACTGGCCGGAGTACTCCGGGTGGTCGCGCATGGAAACCCACTCGTCGCGGTTATGCCCGTTCTCCGTGCCAATCACAGCGCGCGTTGGCTTCTGCGCATGAGCCGCAATGATCTCTCCCGGTCGATAGTTCTGCCCAACCACATCCAGCAGGTCCGCCAGTCCATCCTCGTAGTCATGGCTCGCGTTGGGACGGAAGAGCGCCTGCGTCACTGGCCGCGTCGGATCATTCTTGTGGAAGGTAGCCACCAGTGTCTTCAGAATCGGGATGGCAACCTCCGGACGCGGTGTATCGTGAATCTCATTGCCCGCCGACCACAGGATGACGCTGGGATGGTTACGATCGCGCATCACATTGTCGGTGGTATCGCGTACATACCAGTCCATAAAGTAGAGATGGTAGTCATACGCGTTCTTGGCCACCGTCCAGCAGTCGAACATCTCGTCCATCACCAGGAATCCCATCCGGTCGGCAAGGTCCAGGAACTCCGGCGCGGGTGGGTTGTGCGCAGTGCGGATGGCGTTGACGCCAATCTTGCGCAGCGCGATCAGCCGCCGCTCCCAGACCGCCAATGGCACCGCAGTGCCCATGGCCCCGCCGTCGGTATGGATGGCAACGCCCAGTACCTTGTGGTGAACCCCATTGAGGAAGAAGCCATTGTTAGGATCGAAGTGAAACTCGCGAATGCCAAACGGCACTACTTCGTCGTCCACTGCCTTACCATCGCGTAGCAGCGTCGCATGAACGGTGTACATCGCGCCATGGGCGATGTCCCAACGGTCCGGATGGGAGATAGTGGTCTCGGCGTTCAGGTCGGCAGTTGCGCCGGGAGCAAGGACGAGAACGCTGGCAGATTTGAGGGCTGTCAGGCTTGCATCGGACGAGGTAAAGGTCTTGAGGGTGCGACCATCAGGAACAACGAGGCGGACGGCTAGACTGACCTTCGAGGATGAATCGGACTGGTTGACGATGCTGGCGCGGACGTGGACCGTCGCCGAGTCAGCCGAGACCGAAGGAGTTGTTACAAAGGTGCCCCAGGGAATGATGTGGGTGTCACTTGTGGTGACCAGACGTACCTGGCGGTTGATGCCGGCTCCGGGATACCAGCGTGAGGCGGGCTGCTGCGAGTTGTCTACGCGCACCGCGATCACGTTCTTGCCAGCCTGTAGATGCGGCGTTAGCTCGTAGGTGAAGCTCACGTAGCCGTAGGGCCTGTGGCCGAGCAGTTGCCCATTCAGATAGACATCGCTGTTGGCCATCACACCGTCGAAGACGACAAAGGTACGGTGCGTTGCGGTGGGGCTGGCATCCGCTGCGGGAACCGTGAACATCTTGCGATACCAGCCAATACCTGTGGGCATAAATGCGCCTGCTCCACGCGATGGCGCATCTTCCAGGGGCGGCCCTGCGATCGCCCAGTCGTGTGGCAGTATCACAGGCTTCCATGAGGTGTCGTTAAAACTGGGCTGCTCCGCGCCCTTGGCATCACTTTGTATAAAACGCCATCCCGTGGTGAACTGCTGGATTACGCGTGGCTGTTGCGACACCACCGCGTGGGTTGCTGCGGGTGCGGGGGCCTGAGCAGCGTGGAGTGCGAGTGGAAGAGCGATGAGTGAAGCAAGAAGAAGAGAGAGTCGGCGCATGATGTTCCTCATGGGTTGATGCAGGATTGAGCTGTTCGTATCCGTTGGATTTCCCAGTCCCCCAGGATCGAGAACCGGAAACCCGTATCCATACTATGCGCAGAAGACACACGCCGGAATCATTTTTCGGTCGTCGTGGGCGTAGGCATGATGGGGTTGAACTTGGTGGCCAACTCCGGCGTGGATACAGCGCCGGTGAGGTCGGTGGCTTTGGCAACTTCGACCGCGAAGACATAGCTGCGGCCAAACATATTACTGGTAAAGAGGACGTACTTCTTGTCCGGCGAGAAGCGTGGGTTAGGTTCGGCGCGGTAGTTCTGGTGCGCCATGTTGACCAGATGTTCGGGGTGGAAGACGCCGGGCTGGAAGAAGTTAGGTCCGCTGAGCGCTCCCTCGGTGCCACCGATCATCTGCGGATGAAATAACTCAATCCACTCGCCATCCGGTGCTTGCGCCACTTGCCCGGAATCGCCTCCATCCCCACAGAAGAGGTCGAGGTCTTTGGTCAGGTTGAAGTGGATCGACCAATCGTTGCGTTCCATGTGATACGCCGTGCGCTTGTGGGTCTCCAGGTTATAGCTGGCGAGGTAGAAGACTTCGCCCTTGGGATATTGCCAGTCGTACCAGATGGTCTTACCGTCGAGCCCCCAAAACTCGTGGCCTGCGATCTCCATCACCATGGTGCGCTTGTGGATGAGTTGGTTATGCGTGCCGTCGGTGTGGATCAGCCAGATGCGATCCACCTTCTGCCACATGCCCTCGTGGCAGTACATAATGAGGTTGGGATCGGTGGGAGAAAAGAGCATGTGGCCGATCCAATCGGTCGAGTGGAAGAGCACTTTGATGGTCCCTGCCTTCTCTCCATTCTTGCCCGACTGCAAGCGAATGGTGAAAAACACAACGGGAGTGCGCGCGGCCAGGCGCCGCTCCATCATGGCACCCTTGTCGTCAGACTGCACATTGGCCCCGCCCAGAGTTGGGTTGGCAGCCGCTGCCGCAGTTCCAGCCGCAGAAGGAGAAGCTGGCAAGGGCTGAGTGCCGCGCCCACCACGTCCAGAGCCCACTGCAGGCGCGGCTAGAAATGCGTGCGGAGCATTCGGATTGCCGCCCGGACAGTCTGCCGCGTTATACGTTCCTGCACCCAGCGTCTCGTCCGCGTTCACGCTGGAGATGCTGACCCGCGGCGGCAGGTCGATCAGTTTGGTCACCGTGCCCGTGTTGGTGTCCGTCTTATACACTGCATTGCTGTGGGTCACCGGGTCGGTTCGGGTAAAGAAGATGCTGTTGGTTTTGTGGCCTACTACGATGGCGCGCGCACCACCGCCGCCGCGACCGCCACGTCCTGCAGGTCCGCCCGTCGTGGCATCCGTGGCAATGGGTGTTGGGGCAGGAGTGTTTGGTATCAGCATCCTGGTGGTCATGGTGGCCAGATCGAGCACGCGAATTCCATCCGGCGAGTTATAGACCATCTGCTTGTTGTCTGGCGTAAACGCGTTCACATTGAAGTAGAACGCGCCCGAGTTCGGCTCGTCGGAGACGCGCCACACGCGATGCCCGGTGTCTTTATCAACCCAGCTCTTGGGCGGCACGGCTCCGCTCTCCGACGGCTTGATGTCACTTTGCATCTGCGCGGCAAGAGTCGGCGCGTGCAGTGCGAACCTGGCCAGTGGCGCGAGCACGAGCAGGCAGCAAAGAAGAGTCAATCTGAATTTGGAAGTCTTTCGATCAAGGTCGGTGAAAGGTAATCGGAAAGTGAGGCGGGAAGCCATTCGCTGCTCCTAAAAGGAAAACATCTCTGCGAGGGGAGGATAACTCACCGCACAGAACTGAGTCGAGGCAGGGCGAAGTGCGGGCCAGAATCGTGCGCATGATTGATACAAAAGAGACGACGCAATGGGAAAATAGTTTCGTGCGCGTTCGACGAGGCATAGCCTAGTGTCTGAACCAATATCGGGGCCAGAACTCATTTCAGCACATGTACGAATAGCAGACATTGCTCTTCGACGGCGAGCCTCTCGCCGATGAGGAAACTGGCGACAGATGTCGTCCAAGGAGAATCCTCGATGATCCGAATCATCCTTGCCGACAACCAGGCAATCTTCCGTGCAGGCGCAGCCCGCGTACTCGCGCTGGAAGATGACATACGCATTGTTGCTCAATGCGATGACGTCGCACGCCTCAGCAGCGCCATCGACGCCGGGAGAGGCGCTCTTCTACTTTTTTCATCCAGCATGCAGTTGGATGCCGGCGAAGTGATCGCGCACGCGCGTTCGAACGGCATCCATACCATCTATATCGCCGAAAACGGCGCTGAGATTCCGGAAGGCCTTGCCCGCGCCCTGGATGGCGTACTCTATCGCAATGTTGCGGGCTCCGGTCTACTGGACTGCATTCGTCGCGTCGCAGCAGGACAGCACTCCTTCCAGCACTCAAACGTCACTTCTATACTGTCGCAGGATCTAGTTGGCGCACGCGTGCGCGACCGTCTAACCCCCAAGGAGATTCAGATTGTCGCGCTTATTGTTCAGGGATGCAAGAACAAGCTCATTGCCAGCCAGCTGAACACCAAGGAGCAGGTCATCAAGAATTACCTGCGCAGCATCTACGACAAGACGGGAGTAAGCGACCGCCTGGAGCTCGCGCTCTTCACCATTCACCACCGTGTATTGGCCGAGGCTGCCGCTCATGCCAGCGACCTGTTGCGGCAGGCCAAGTCGGCCTGAACGCAGTTCCGCACGCCTTCAACTGACAATCTGCAACCAATAACCTCTCTTCATCCCCATCGCTCCACCGGCGTGAACTGCGCGGAACCCTCGCCACCCAGCACAACACGGCTACCCATCATTAGCCATGTATGCGCCGTCAACTTGTTCACCGGCGATCGCGCCACGCCATAGACCACTGTGCTCTGCACGCCGCGGCGGCGCAGCATTGTGTATCCCGCCAGCGTCTGCGGAAAACAGACGATGGCAATGGGGGAGTGACGCGCAATGGCCTCAACCGCCCATCGCACTCGGAGTGCAACCTCATCCGCCTGCATCGCAGCGTCACGCTCCACGCCGTACCTCGTCAGCGCTTCTTCGTTGCCGTGCTCTACCGCGGGACTGCGCGTGATCGCGCGAATAATCCGATATACAGGAAACACCAGGAGGCAGGCGCGGAAGAATGCCAGCAGCAGCAGTGCTTCGGCCGCCAGTAGAAGTTCCGATGGACTACGCCGAACGAATTTTGTGAGCCATTTCATTGCCGTGTCTCACGGTCCAGCTCCTGCCATGTTCCCGTACGAACACAACGGCCATCTTCTACCTCGAAGATACGGTCTGCTCGAAGTACCGCGCTGGGACGATGCGCAATCATCAGTACCGTGAGCGCACCGCCGCCTGTCGGCCATGAACTTCGCATTACGTCACGAATCGTGTCCAGGATGCGCGCCTCGTTCTCTATATCCAGCGCATTGGTTGCCTCGTCCAGGATCAGTAGAGTTGGCTTGCGCAACAGCGCGCGTGCCAGGGAGATGCGCTGCCGTTGCCCGCTGGAGAGCAGAACTCCACGGTCGCCCACAACCGTCTGCAATCCTAGTGGCAGCTCGTAAACAAATCCTGCCGAAGCATGCAGCAGCGCCTCGCGCAGCTCATCGTCGGTTGCGTCCGGTTTCGCCCATAGCAGGTTTTCTCGCACGCTTTGGTGGAATAGTACCGTCTCCTGGCCTACATAACCCACTTGGCGGCGCCATTGCCTAGCCTCGAGAGCAGATAGCACGCGACCGTCCAGCAGAAGATGTCCGGCTGTTGGCTGTAAAAGCCCGTTGATCAGGTCGGCGATAGTGCTCTTGCCCGCGCCTGACGGCCCCACAAGAGCCGTCAGCACGCCGGCCTCGATTGCGAGGTCAACGCCGCGCAGGACAAATACCGATCCATGGCCATTATCGGGCGACCCGTACGAAAACCACACATCGTCCAATCGGAACTCTCGTTGCAGGCCAAACTGGACGGTCGTAGCCGTCTCCGTACAGGCTTCGAGCGGCTGTGGCTCTATGTGAGCCGTGCATTCCGCCTCGATCGCCAACACACGGTCAAATGAGGGCAGAATACTGGCGAGTTGGTGGGTCTGACCCTGTATGGCAGCCATCTGTGGCATCAGCCGGGTAAAGATCGCCAGTAACAGGAGCATAGTTGCTGGCTGCACATGAAACACACTCAGCGCCAAATAAATTACCGCGCCTAATGCCGCCAGAGTTCCCACCTCAAAACGAAATGTCGAAGCCGCCAACTGCTTCGCAGTGACCATGGCATGGCGTGCCATCTTGTCGCACATCTCAGCAAACAGCCATATATCGCGCTGTTCTGCGTCGCTGGTCTTCACGCTCTTCAGGTTGCTCAGATGCTCCTCTGTGGCCGCGTATACCTCACCGACACTCTGCGAGTATCCTTTGCCACTCTCTCTCACGCGCCCCAGCGAGCTTCTTTCCAGCATCATCAACACGCCGCCCATTACGATCACCAATAGAGTCATTGGCGCGGAGAGCTTCAGCGCAATCGTGAGATACAGCAACGACAGACAGCCCAGATTAATCACGGTGAGCGACAGGCTGATCGCGTCCGTGACGGCACGCAACTCACCGGTCAGTAAGTGGGTCAACCGGCCCGAGCGCTGACGCACCAGAAATCCCCACTGCGCCTTCACTACCGACTGATATACCTGTTGGCTTAGTGCCAGATTCACCCGCGTTGTGGTGGTGAATGCCATCATCGACTGCGAACGACGCAGCATGGAGCGCAACGCAGCCGTTACCAGAAATACTGCCAGGACCACTGGCAGCCAAAGCGAGTGCGGAACCCCGGCGCTTACCAGCAGACGCTGCGTCATTCCACTCAACCTACTGGCCGCAGACGTGCCGGTAATGTTCATTCCGGCGACTGCGAGCAGCGGCAGCAAAAGCAGCAGGCCCACGCCCTCAGCCAGCGAACCGACCAGCGCAGTGCCCACAGTGAGCACAAACGCTCGCGGATCCACGGCTGCCGAATAGCGCACCAGCCGCAGAGCCGTCCGCCATGTAGAGCCGACCTTGACTCTTGCCTGCGAAGTTCCATCCGCGGTCAACAAGTCGGGATCGGGCGAGTCGGTGGTGTGCATGGTTGCTACGTTACCACTCCCAGCGCCTACTGCCATATCTCCCGCAGTGAGTGCCACCGCTTATACTTGAATGGAATCAAGGATTACGCCTGCATCCGCTCTTGCTGCGGCTGTCCTCGATGCAAATTCCTGATCGTAGAGTATGAGGCGTACATGGCCGCACTGATCGACGCAATCGACGTCAAGCGCAAGACCCTGTTTGAGCTTGAGAACACACCTTATGCCTGTCTGGATGCCGAGGTGAATACACCCACCGCGCGTGGCGGCCAAACGCTGGTGCGCCTCAAGATGCGCAACCTGCTGACCGGCGCGGTCTTCGACAAGACCTTCAAGGCTGGTGACAAGTTCAAGGAACCGGATCTTGTCCTGGTGCCAGCCACCTATCTTTATAGCGACCAGGATGGATCCTACTTTCTGGATCAGGAGAGCTACGAGACCCTCACTCTGACGGGTGAGATGCTGGGCAATGCGATGGATTATCTCACCGATGGCCTGCTGGTGCAGTTGCACAAGTACAACGGCAATCCCATTGGCCTGCAACTACCCATCTTCGTGGAGTTGGATGTTGTACACACCGAACCCGCAGTGCGCGGAGATACGTCGAGTGGCAGCGTCACCAAGGCAGCTCGGTTACAGACTGGGCTCGAGATCCGTGTACCCCTCTTTATTAAAGAGGGTGAAAAGGTGAAGGTATCCACGGAGACGCGCGAGTTTGCCGGGCGCGCCTGAGTTCCTGGCTTGCTATTGGCTTGCCTCAACTTCTATGCGTCGAATGAAGGTGCCTACGGCAACCCCGCGTGAGACGATCGAATCGTAGATGCCGTCTTGCAGTGCCGCCTGCTGCGCCGTTTTTGGCCACTGGTCGAGCGCGTTGCGCAGACGGTCCAGGTCGATCAGCCGTCGTGCTCCGGGGCTCTGATCCAGAAGCGCGAGTTCCGCGATCAGTTCGCTGCGGATACTGCCCAGGCTCTCGAACCAGTCGGCGGCCTGCGTTCCCTTCTGTTTGCGGTAGAGCGTGGCATAGGGCAGTCGCCCACGCATCGCGCGTCGCGCTAGCGACCGTCCCTGGCCACCTACAACAAACTGCTCCTGTGGAATCGCCGCGCAGAACTCGAAGACCCGCATGTCCGCCGTTGGGTCGCGCGACTCGATGCCCCATCCCGCACTGGTTGCGGCGTTGTAGTCGCCGTATTGGTTCTGCTGGAAGTTGGTTGCCATCATGCGCGGCAGCCCGCATGAGTGGGTGAAGAGATAGCGACGAAACTGATCGACCACATGCATCTCTTGCGCTCGCTCCGGCCGGATGGCGCTCCAGCCGAGTTGTACTTTGCGAATCAGCGGATCGATGCGCCATCGCAAGGTCCATGGAAGTGCCGCAAAGAGTGTCTGAGACGCGGCATTGCGGCCCGATGAGATCCCCATGCAGCGCAATTGCCAAGCCTGCCTGAGCATAGACAGCCAGCGTCCGCACCGGAATGTCTTGTACAGCAGATCCTCTCCTGGGTAGCTGAAGGCGAAGTTACCCAGTGCTCCGTTCAGCATTACCTTCACACCGCTGGCTGCCGCGTGATCAAGGATCCTATTGCCCCACACATTGTTCAGTGCAGCGGCGTGCGGCAGGTCAAGCAGGGGAAAGATGCGTTCTAGTTCTTGCAGCATATTGGAGTCACTGGCATCCACCAGAATGTGCCGCATATTGGGGTAAAGCGCGGCCACCTCGGCGGCGTATGGCCCCTCATCACCGATCAGTCCCGGCGGTACAATCCCCGAGAAGTCAGCACGGGGAACCGCCGTGTAGGCAGCAAGATTTGCGCCTTCAACCGCCAGCAGACGCGCCGCCGTGGCAGCTACCGCACCGCTATCCAGCCCCGCGCTCAGCTCCGTGGCAACGCCACCGGCGGTACGCAGACGGCAGCGCACTGCTTCCTCGAATATCTCCTTAAACGCGTCGATGTACTCCTCGTCACGTGCGAATCGCACGGGCCGAAGCGAATCGATCTTCCAGTATCGGCGTTGTGTGCCGCCATCTCTGCGCACTACCAGGCAGTGTCCCGGAGCAATCGACTGCACTTCGCGGAAGCGTGTCCGGGAAAACTCTGGAGGCAATCCGATCAGGTCGCGCGCTAGCTGCCGCTCGTCCAACTCACTCGAAACCCCTGGACACGCGCGAATCGCCCGAGCCGTAGTCGCAAACGCAAAGCTATCCGCCGTCTTGCGGTAGTAGAGCGGACGGTTACCCGCGTGGTCGCGTGCCAGAAAGAACTGTTCGGCGCTCGAGTCCCACACTGCAAAGGCAAAGGACCCCACAAGATGATCGACACACTCCTGTCCCCAGCGCAGCCACGCCTGCAGCACGAATGCAGAGTCCGCCATAACCGCGACTTCAGTTATAGAGAGTGCCAACTCTGCCGCAAGCTGGGCGCGATTGTCGATACGAGCGTCCGCCACCAGCCAGACCTCAGCATCATGGGCAGAATCTATTAAGCGAGTATTAGTTAACCAAGGCTGCGTCTCCAACTCATCTTCCACCGTGATTGTCAGCAGACGATGCCCCAGCGCAACATGCTCCGATGCATGCATACCAGAGCCGTCCTGCCCATGAGCACCCAGCGCATGCAACATCCGCTCGCACACCGACCGAGGGTGGGCATCGCTGTGCAGCCGCCAGTATCCGCAGATTGCGCTCAAGCAGCACCCTACTCAGAATACCTTGTCGCATGGCAAATTGTTTCTCTTGCAGCGTGCTCCTGGGACACTATCAGCATCCTGTGCCATGGGAGAGCGATCCATGCTTGTCGCACTTATTCCCCGGCGAAGCACCCATAGCTGCGCGCACCGGAATCGTCTCCAGTACCGGCACTGTCCAAGGCTTCTTCCTCACCAAACACGGAATATTTGGTTCAATTTTCCCTGATTTTGCCATGATAATCCCCTGGCAAGCACGGCCTGTAAGTCAAGCAAAATTAATGAAGACTCTTCAACTGCCGTCCATCCTATGGATGTTGTTGCGGGAGGTCAATGACCCAACTTATGCATACGGTATCGCTAAATGCGGTTGGGTTTTATCACATCCCCGCAACAAGGGTCACCACCCAAAATCAACCGTAAACCCACCACAATTTTGATCTCGGTATGGTTAGGTGATTCAGATGCTATGCGTGCACTATTTAGGGCAGTTTCCCCCACCATGGGAGAGTGATCCATGCTTGTCGCACTTGTTCCCCGCCTGGGCCCCCAACGCACTCCGTACAGGAATCGTGTCCAGTACAGGCGTTGTCCATTGCCTCTTCCCTGATATGCCAAAGGATTGAGACACGTGTTCAATTGATACTGCCATGCAACACTCTCCGTCATCGGAGCAGACTAGGGAAAAATACCATCAGTATGCAGCGAGAAACTCTTCTTCTTATAGTTTGATGCTATTGAAGTCTCCTTGTCAGGTCAACGTCCGCATCTACTCCACTGACCTGCCAAGCCAGTATCAGCATTCCACTACTTCAAACCCATCGCAGCGAACTATGTTGTCTGCACCCTGTAGCTCATGGACACATCCACACCCATACTCCCAGTTCCAACCTCTTCCGATATGATGCAGCCATGCTCCCGGCATACCTCCACTATCGCCTCGGCCCGTTCCGTCTGGTGTCGGAGATCCCCCTGCCGGAGCTTGAACCGCTGGCCACCAGCATTCGTGGGGACGCAGCCGGCGCGGACATCGTCTCCATCCGCGTGGGCGAGGTACCGGCGAGCATCGCCAACGTAGTGGCCAACGAGAGCCGCTGGTGGGCCTCCCACCAGGAGTATCTGCTGCGCGTGCCCGAGGTTGCCAGCTTCCTTGTTCGGCATGGTCGCGAAGTGTTGGTCCAACCAGCACCCGGTGCATTCCCTGCCGATATTCGTGCCTATCTCCTCTCGCCCATCTTCTCTACACTCTGTCATCAGGCCGGAATGTACTCGCTGCACGCCAGCGCAGTGCGAATTGGCGATGGAGTTGCTGCCTTCCTGGGCAACTCCGGCGCAGGCAAGTCCACCCTGGCCGCCGGCCTTGCACAGCGTGGATACGACCTTATCGCCGACGACATCTGCCTGCTCGACACGCGTACCGACGCACATTCCGCCGAATTACCCCCCGTACTGGTGATACCTGTGGCACCAGCATTGAAGCTGTGGCGTAGCGCGCTCGATCATCTTGGAGCCAGCCGCGAAGCTCTGCCCCGCGTCTTCAGCGGGGAAGACAAGTACCGCATACAGATATCTCAACCCCGTGAATTCTCCCAGCGTCTACCCCTGCGCGAGGTTCTCTTTCTGGAATGGACCAAGGGGGATCAGGCTGGCGAAAAGCCGACTTTCACCCCAGTTGAAGGAGTCCATGCCGTCACCCGCCTGATGGAATTCACCCACTACGACTACCTGATGAAACCTACCGGTCGTCAGACTGGTAACTTCCTGCTCTGTGGCCAAATCCTCTCCCAGGCGCGTGCCTTCACGCTGCGTCGACCATGCAGCTTCACCCATCTCGACCGTACACTCGACGCCCTAGAACTACATGTGGCGTGTGCAAAAACTAGATCAAAAGGCTCTCAAAAACAGCGGGGTACCCTGACCTAAATCGGCAATTCAAACCTATTTGTGGGGTTCCGGCCAGCTTATCCACAATATGTAGAGTTTGTCTTGTTGATGCCGCCCCCATTACCCGCTAAATTGGAAGCAGTACGGCTCATCCAATCCGTACTGCGCGTGGTGCGAAGATAGCGATAAGCGCCGCGCTCATCTCTGGGGCTGGCAGAGTATCAGGAGGTGTGGTTTGCTCAAGCTTAAAAAGGTCCAGATGCTGGGTTTCAAGTCGTTCTGTGACCGTACAGAGATCCCGTTCTCGGGAGATGGGATTGCCGCGGTGGTCGGTCCCAATGGCTGCGGCAAGTCGAACATCTCCGATGCCATCATCTGGGTACTGGGAGAACAGTCCGCCAAGAGCCTGCGCGGGGTCAAGATGGAGGATGTCATCTTCGCCGGCACACGCGACCGCAAGGCAACCGGCATGGCAGAGGTCTCGCTCACCTTGGTCGATCCCGAGGTGTACGACGGAGAATCCTTCGGTGGCGATGATGGCAGTGATTGGTCCAGCGATGGCTCCAGTGAACGCGCCCTGGACCTGGCCGGCGACTGGGATGAGACCAGTCTCCGCCGACAGAAGGCCGAGGAGACCGAAGAAGCCGTCCGCGAGGCTCAGCCTGGCGTGGTGATTGGAATCGATGGATCCATCGCGGAGGCTGAAGAATCGGAGCGCGAACAGCCAACCGTGGATGACTCCGCAGAGGTCGGTTCTACTGAGAGCGGGAAAGAGGCTTCCCCCGACGTAGTGCTAAAGATTCGCCGCCGCCGTTTTGGCCGTTCGCCGGTGCGCGCAGGAGAAGTAACCATCACGCGCCGCCTCTTTCGCTCGGGCGACTCCGAGTACCTTCTCAACGGAAAAATCTGCCGTCTGCGCGACATTCAGGACATTTTTATGGGCACTGGACTGGGCGGAGAAACCTACGCCATCATCAGCCAGGAACGCATCGGCCAGATCCTTAGCTCCAAGCCCATGGATCGCCGCGCGGTGATTGAAGAGGCCGCAGGTATTACCCGCTTCAAGACCAAAAAACGGCTTGCAGAATTGCGCCTGGAATCCGCCAAAGTGAACCTCTCACGCGTCAACGACATCTTCGAAGAAGTAACTCGCCAGATGAATTCGCTGAAACGCCAGGCCTCCAAGGCGGAGCGTTACAGCCTTCTTCGCGACGACCTGCGCACCCGGCTGCGCGTTGTGCTGGCCAGCCGCATGAGCCAACTTGACGCAGAGCAATCCGCTGTCGCCACACAGATTGCGGCTCTCACCGCGCAGATCGACGAACAGTCAGCCGCAGTGGATGCAATGGACTCCGAACATACCGCCGGAGTCGAACAGGGCTATCAGTTCGATCAGCAGATTCGGGAGGCAGGAGCGCGTGCCAACCACTCCGCGGTTGAGTTGGAACGGGTCACGGCGCGCATGGCCGCCAATACCGACCGCGTAGCCGAGTTGACGGCACGCATCGCGGCCGGGGGCGACGATCTCGATCAGGCTCGCGAGCAACTTCGTGTTCTAGCCGGTGAATTGGAGGCCCAACGCAGCTTTCTGGAGAATGCGACGGCGGAAGCAACTCTCTCTAGTGAAGCCGCGCAAGCCCAGCAGCAACTAGCCCACGAGGCAGTCCGCGCAGTAGCAGCGAGCGAGCAGCAGACAGAACAGAATCGCCGCACTGGATTCCAGTTGCTGGAACGCGCTAGCCAGAGCCGCAATCAACAGACACAGGCTGAGATCGCTCTCGCCAGTCTTGATCGTGAGTCGGAGCGGCTGGTGGCTGAGTCCGACGGTGCGCGCCGTGAGCTGGCCGAGCTGGGATTCGAGCGTGGACAACTGGCGCTCACTTACGGCACTGTGACCGATCGCCTCAAGGCGCTGGAAGCGGAGATAGCCGAGCTGCAACGCAACATTGATCAAGCCCGCACTGCTGAGTCGACTACAAGACGGCGCAGTGACCAGTTGCGCGGAGAGCAAGCGACGTTAAACGGCCGTCGCAGTTCGTTGGTCGAACTGATTCATGAGCACAGCTACTCCACCGAAACGGTGAAGAATATCTTCAAGGCCAATTCCACCGCCTTGGCAACAAACCCGCTCTCGCCGATGGGTACGCTTGCCGACTTCCTCGAGGTCGATGGGCAGTACGAGGGCATTGTCGATGAGTTCCTGCGCGACGAGCTGAACTACATTGTGGTGAAGAATTGGGACGCGGCTGACGCTGGCGTGCGCCTGCTTGCCTCCGACGTCGCGGGACGAGCTACGTTCCTCGTCCACGGCGAGGAAGATGTGAACCGGCAACTGGGACTGGCCAACACACTGCCGATTCCAGAGGGTGTGGTCGCGCTCAAGGACTGCATCCACGTACTCAACGGATTCGGCAATGCGCTGGAATCCCTTCTGCCCAAACTAGGCGACGGATTTATTGCGCCCGACACTGCAACTGCGCGCAGGTTGGCAGAAGAGCATCCGCGCGGCTTCTTCCTGAGCCCAACCGGCGAGGCCTTCCACAATGCCACCGTCACAGGTGGCCATGTGCGCGCTCAAGGACCGCTCTCTCTGAAGCGTGAACTGCACGAGGTGCAGCAGAAGCTCGACACTGCAGATGCCGAGCTGGCACAGGCCGAGCAGCAGGCAGCCGTTCTGGAGCGCGAGCTGCACGAACTCACCGCTACACAGGACGCCAAGACCCAACAGTGTCGCGACGCGGAACGCGAGTCGGCCAACTCCGGCGCTGCTCTGCGCCAGATGGAGCAGGAGACCGCACGCATCGAACGTCGCCTGCAGGAGTGGGCGTTGGCCGCGGATCACAACCGCGAAGCCCGCGCGCAGAAGCAGGAGGCTATCGCTCGGCATCAGCAGGAGGCAGCGTCGTTCGAAGCCGAACGGGCCACGATTGAAGCACTCTCTGCGGAGCTGCAGCAGCAGCTCGACGGACTGCGCCAGCAGCGCGAGAGCCTGCAACAGGCCGCTTCGGAGGCTTCTGCCGCGCTTGCCGGGCTGGAAGAACGTCGCCGCAACGCAGCCGCAACCTTCGAGCAGACGCAGCGCATGACCGATGCGCAGTCCGCGCGCATCCATCAGATCGAGCAGCAACTGGAAGCTGCCGGTGCAGAAAAAGTTCGCCGCGAGCAGGAGACTGCCGACCTGGCCTCGCAGCACGAATCGCTGGTGGAGACCCGCGCAAGTGCCCTGGCTGATGGCGCTCGCCTCACCACCGAGGCTACCGAGCTACGCGCACGCATGGCTGAACTCGACAGCAAACTGCGCTCCCTGCGTCACCACACCGAAGAGTTGCGTGAGCAGCGCGCCAACCTGACCGCGCGCGCCGCCAAGTTGGCCTCCGATATTGAACACATCGACGCAACATGCCTCAACGATCTCTCGGTGGAAGCCGCCGCGCTTCGCGTCGACGACTCCATTGCGCGGATGGAAGGCGATGCGCTGGCCGCCGCCGAAGAAGAGGCCCGCGCTCTCAAACAGCGCCTGGAAGCCATGGGTCCGGTCAACATGATGGCGCTGGAGGAGTACAACGAGACTGCCGCGCGCCACACATTCCTGGAGACCCAGCGCCGCGATCTGCTGGAGTCCATCGAGAACACCCAATCCTCCATTCGCGAGATAGACGAAGTCTCGCGGGTAAAGTTCGACGCCGCCTTCGAGGTGATCAACCGCAACTTCGGCGCCTCCTTCGCTAAGCTCTTCGGTGGCGGCCAGGCCTTCATGCGCCTAACCGACGCGGAAGATGTCGCCGAGTCCGGCATCGACATCGTTGCCTCGCCTCCGGGCAAAAAATTACAGAACATCATGCTTCTCTCCGGCGGAGAAAAGGCCCTCACCGCGCTCAGCCTGCTGGTCGGCATCTTCCAGTTCCAGCCCGCCCCTTTCTGCGTGCTGGACGAAGTGGACGCGCCGCTGGACGAGACCAATGTCGGTCGCTTCGTGCAGATGATTACGGAGATGGCTGCGACCACCCAGTTCGTCGTCATCACCCACTCCAAACGCACGATGCAGATGGCCGACCTGATCTACGGCGTCACCATGCAGGAGCCGGGCGTCTCCAAGATCGTCAGCGTCAACCTGACCCGCCGCGAGGCCGCCCGCGACCGCCGCGAGGTGGCGTAGGGGTTACAGCGAAGGATGCGTTCTTCTGTGATGCAGGTCATAACACCTTGCGTCCACACGAGGACTACACTGATCTCGCAATCATTGGGAGGCTCTCAGTGGCGCAAAGGGTCGTGGCAATCGTCGGCAGCTACCGCAAGGGTGGAACCATCGACAGCGCGGTGCAGGCCATTCTGGCAGGCGCGCGAGAACAAGGCGCCCAGACGCACGCGCTCTATCTGGTGGACCAGCATCTGGAGTTCTGCACCAACTGCCGGCAATGCACTCAGGTTCCCGGCCAGCAACGCGGATGCTGCGTACAGCAGGACGACCTGCAATCCATCCTGACCGAGATCGACGCGGCGGACGCACTCATCCTCGGCGCGCCGGTGAACTACTGGAACGTCCCCGCGATCTTCCGCCGGTTTATGGAGCGGCTGCTGGGCGCCACCTACTGGCCCTGGGGACAGGCCGCACCCCGCCCGCGCAACAAACGCCTCACCCGCAAGGCTGTGCTGGTCAGTTCGTCGTCCATGCCGGGCTTCTGCATTCCCCTGCTCACCGGGGCCGCGCGCGCCCTGCGCGTCACCGCCAAGATGCTCGGTATCAAGCCCGTCGCCAGCCTCTGGATCGGCCTACGCGGCAAACAGCCCGATCAGCCGCTCTCGCCGCGCACCCTCGCCCGCGCCCGCCGCATCGGCATGAGCCTCACGTAAAGTAAGTCTCAGGAAGCATTTGAAAGAACCCCTATAGCCTCTGTCCGCTCGCTCCCCCCAGTATTTGCACAATTGTGAGTGAAGGCTCGTTGGCGTATCATAAACGCAACGCAGTGCAGATCAGATGTTCCGTCGGAAGGCGGCTGCTGATACTGTCCATCCCACCGGAAGGTGGTCAACCTCAACGGTAATACCTGTTTGTACGACAGTGAACCCAAGACTTGTACGTTTTGGAGGATTATATGTCTGACCCAACTCTCGCTGAGAGGGTGACTTCCTCGTTTTCCAAACTCACAACAATTGCTACTGACCTCAACTCCGTCTCTGACGAGCTTGGGAAGTCTGTTGCACAAGTAGATTTTGCCCTTAAAAACTTAAACATCGGCATCCCCGTGTGGATCCCAATCAGAAGTTGGGACGGCGGGGAGATCGAAGATTATGACTATTGGTCTGAAGATATTGGTTATTCCAAGATCAATAACAAGTGGGGCATCAGCATTAGAAGGGTCGTGGGAAATCACCGCGACCCCGATAGAGAGACTACCGAGGAGTGGCTGTTTGCCGATTCTCCGCGAGCTCTTCGGCTTGAGGCAATCGATAAAATTCCTGATCTCCTCGAAAAGTTGAGTGAACAAGCAGCTTTCGCTATAAAGAAAATTCATGCGAAATTAGCCGATGTTCAGGCCGTCGCTGCTGCGGTTACTACTAAGCCTTCGATAAAGACACGGACACTGATTCAGGCAGTAACGGAAACTCAGACTGCGGTTGTGGGGTTGAAGCCATCTTCGGGATATGAAGCTCTTGCCGAACTGGCTGGACGTGATAATGCTCTCGGCCTTTATTCGTCGGGGGTGAAGAAATGAGCGACTTCATCTCTGGTGTGGCAGGAATATGGATTCCTCTCGCCGCCCTAGTCATTGTGTGTGGTGGCCTTGTTTTTTATGCCTTACGCACAAAGGGTGATGTATCCGCAAGGCTCTCACACGGATTGACATCGTTTGAATTACAAGCAAAAGAACGTCCGAAACAGAAGAAGGTGTAAAAAAGATTTCTTGGAGGCCCCATCCATCGCATACTTATCCCGCTGTGTGCGCCGCTGCCCCTGCCTTCGGCTCATAGTCGCAGAAGGGGTCGCTCTCCAGCGGGTCGCCGGTATAGGCGAAGGCGCGGGCGCGCGATCCGCCGCAGAGCGTGCGGTACTCGCAGACGCCGCACTTGCCCTTGAAGTGGCTGGGCGTATGCAGATCGCGGAAGACCGGCGAGTTGCGATAGACCTCGACCATGCTGTCGCGACGGACGTTACCGGTGGTGAGCGGCAGAAAGCCCGCGGGGCATAGGTCGCCGGTGTTGGAGACAAACAGGATTCCATTGCCATCGCGGATCTCGAAGCCGCGCGAGACCGGTGCCTGCGCCATCTGCGCGCCGGTCATTCCCTTCTCTCGCATCCGCTCCAGCGCGACGCGGCGATAGGAGGGCGCCTCGGTGGTGGCAACTATAAACGGCGCAATCTGGGTGAGGTCGAAGGCCCAGCTCATGATCTCTTCGCCGCGTTTGGGCGAGACCGGCTTCAGCAGCTTGCCGCGGCCCACCGCGATCAGGAAGAAGAGGCTCCAGCGCATCACGTGGACGGTCTTCAGCAACTCGTAGATGGCGGGCAGATCCTCTTCGGTCTCCTGCGCCACCAGGGTATTCACCTGGATGGGGATTCCCAGCTTGGCAGCGTTCTGCGCCGCGTTGATCGTCCACTCGAAGCATCCTTCGACGCCACGCACGGCCTCGTGCCGCGCCGCAGTCGAGCCGTCCAGGCTTAGCCCGAGGCTCTCGACGCCGTGCGCCTTCAACTTGGCCAGCACGCCGTAGGTGAGGTCGGCGGTGGCGCTGGGCGTCACGGAGATGGTCAGTCCCAGACGATGCGCTTCGTCGATGAGATCGTACAGGTCGGGACGGCGCAGTGGATCGCCGCCAGTGAGGACAAGGTGTGGCATAGGATCGCCGAAGGATGCAATCTGGCGCAGCAGGGCCATGCTCTCGATGGTGTTCAGCTCTTCGGGATGCGGCGTGGAGATGGCCTCGGCGCGGCAGTGTTTGCAGGCCAGTCCACAGGCCTGCGTCATCTCCCAGTAGATGTTCATGGGGTTCCGCGAGTAGTCGTGCGCAGCGCCATGATGTGCGTGGGCGTGCGCTGCTGCTGGAGCAGAAGGAGTGTTTGCTGCTGCGGCGTTGCGGGATGGCATGGGTTGTTTCTCCTCGTATTGGATGACAATATGCGACGATTTGCTTCTCTATGCACGCGCAGCATGAGGAAGTCTTGCGGCAATCGCCTGTGCTGCATCCTGACCACTCTGGATGCAGTCTGGAATACCTGGGCCATGGTAGGCAGCGCCTGCCAGATGCAAGCCTGAATGACGGAGTAGAGACTGCTCGATCTCCGCGATCCTGTCTGCATGGCCAACGTCGTACTGCGGATTGGCTTTGTGCCAGCGATAGGCTTTGGCCACAACGGGCGTCGCGTCGATTCCCAACATGATCTGCAACTCTTCGCGAGCGAGCTGGATGAGCGCATTTTCTTCCTGCTCGGCGAGGTTTTCTGCCAGCGCGCCGCCGATAAAGACTCGTAGAAGAACGCAATCGTCTGGTGCGCGATGGGCAAATTTGACCGACGACCACGAGCAGGCCGTAATCCTGCGGCCTTCACTCTGCGGCACAATAAAGCCCGCTCCCTGCAGCGGGTGCGCGACCTGGCCGCGCCGGAAGCCCAGCGAAACCGTTGCAGTGGAGACGTAACGGATAGCACGCAAGCGGTCTGCCAGGACGGAATCAAGAGTCTGCAACAGATCCGCGGTAACAAACGATGGAGTGGCGAAGACCACATCGTTGGCCAGCAGGGACGAGCCGTCGCTGAGGTCGATTCTGTAGCGGTCGGCGTATCGGCTGACGGAGAGGGCTCGCAATCCGGTGCGCAGATTCTCCTGGGGCAAGGTTGCAACCAAGGCATCGGCGAGCTGCTGCAGGCCTCCGCGCAGGGACATAAACATCGAAGTTCGCTGCGCCGCCGGCTGCCCCGCTGCGGGCTTTACAGGGTGCTTTGCGCGCTTCATCATTCCACGCACAAGGCTGCCGTGCTTCTTCTCCATCTGCAGAAACATGGGGAAGGTACTTTTCAGACTGAGCCGCTCCGGGTCGGCGGCATGGATGCCACCCATCAGCGGGCCGGCAATCTTGTTGAGCAACTCGTTACCCAGGCGTCGGCGGACGAAGCTGGCCAGGCTCTCATCCTGATCACCGCGCGCTCGCGGAACAAAGAACTCCATCCCCATGCGCAGCTTACCGGCCCACGAAATCATCGGTGTGCGCAGGAATGGAACGATCATGGTGGGGGCCATCAGCATCATGCCCTCCGGCATGGGGTGCAGCCGTCCACCGCTCCATATATAGGTGGTCGCACTCTTGCCAGTGTTGGAGCCGGTAAGCTGGTCGCCCAGCCCAAGCGTCCTGCACAATTCCACCGCCCCCTGCTTGGTTGTGATGAAGGAATCCGGACCGCCCTCGATGGTGAATCCATGGTCGTGGACAGAGGTGATTTTTCCGCCCCAGCGGGACGAACCTTCGATCAGAGTCCAGTCCGTCGAACCGCTCTGGTGCAGGGCGAACGCAGTCGCCAGCCCAGCGATGCCGCCTCCGAGTATGACCGTCCCATTCATGGTGCCAACCTACATCGAATCAACATTCGCCTCCACTGCTCTGCATAACATCCGCCGCGTTTCGCGCAATTTATCTCACTCTGCATTATCAGGCAAAACGGAGTTCCCATGCTGTGATGTGCCTCACGTCACATTACGTGGGGGCATACGAAATGTACTCTTGCAGTGTGTTGCGCAGGTGTGTTCCATCCTGGAACGGCAATCAGGATTACAAAACTAATACGATTGAGGCGTTCTGTCGGGTGAAATACTTAATCAGCATGAGTGCATCACCAACCAGCGGGCCCCCGACGAATTACCCAGTCATAATCCAGGGTGGAATGGGTGCGGGAGTATCGAACTGGCGGCTAGCTCAGTCGGTTTCAAGCGCGGGCCAGTTGGGGTTGGTATCGGGCACGGCGCTGGATCCAATCCTTGCACGGCGTTTGCAGGATGGCGATCCGGACGGAGCCATACGGCGCAGCCTGGATGCATTTCCTTATCCTGCCATGGCTGAACGGATCTGGCAGAAGTATTACATTGCCGGCGGCAAGGCGGAGCGAACGCCCTACCTTACGCTTCCACTGTTGGAGAAAGACAGCCCGCGCGAGCTGAATGAGCTATGCATCGTGGCCAACTTTGTTGAGGTCTATCTGGCCCGCGAGGGACACTCCAATCCAGTAGGGATTAATTATTTAGAGAAGATTCAGACGGCACATCTCAGCTGCATCTATGGAGCGATGCTGGCCGGGGTGGAATACGTTGTGATGGGCGCAGGGATTCCGCTGAAGATACCTGGCGTGCTGGATCGTTACGTTCACCACGAGGCGGCGGAGTACGCAATCCATATTCACGGCTCGCAGGACGGCGACGATGTGACGATGCACTTTGACCCGCGCGAGTATATGGAGTGTGATCCTGGCCCGCTGACACGACCTAAGTTTCTGCCCATCGTATCGTCCAACACGTTGGCCACGACGATGCTGAAGAAGGCGAACGGGCGTGTGGATGGATTGGTGATCGAGACACGCACGGCTGGCGGACACAATGCTCCTCCGCGCGGCAAGCCACTTTTCTCTGCGATAGGGGAGCCGGTATACGGAGAGCGCGACAGCATCGATATTGCAAAGCTGCGTGAGCTGGGGGTTCCCTTCTGGCTGGCAGGCGGGTATGGCAGCCCGGAGATGTTGCGCGAGGCGCTGGCCCAGGGTGCAGCGGGCGTACAGGTGGGCACGGCATTCGAGTTTGCCAACGAAAGCGGCCTTCGCCCGGATTACAAACAAAGATTAATCGCCAAGGCCATGGCCGGTGAGGCGCGGGTGTTTACCGATCCGCTGGCATCCCCCACAGGATTTCCCTTCAAGGTGGCGCAGTTGGAAGGCACCTGTTCCGACGCGGATGTTGTTGCTGACAGACCGCGCATCTGCGATCTTGGCTTTCTGCGGGAGCCCTACCGCACCGCGGACGGAGGCATTGGATATCGTTGTGCCTCCGAGCCGGTCACGGTGTACGTCTCCAAGGGCGGCAAGCTGGAAGATACCGTGGGCCGTAAGTGCATCTGCAATGGGCTGCTTGCCAATATCGGCTATCAGCAGGTGCGTAACGGCAAGCGCGAAGAGTACGGCATCATTACAGCGGGCGACGATCTGGTCACCATTGCACGCTTTCTACAGCCAGGACATACCGAGTACAGCGCCGCGGATGTCATCGCGCATCTGCTGACTGGGTGCGACGAGTCACCGATTTCGGATGCGTGTGACGACGTCTGTTTCGCATAAGCAGGCTCAACTCCGCCCGCTGCGATAAATCAGGGTCAAGGATGTGACCGCTCCACAGGCAATCAAGCTGGCCGTCATTCCCAAAGTCAGGGAGAGGTCGTGTTGGTAAAGGCCATGCACAATCCCGATGGCCTGCAGGACATTGAACCCGCCAAAGGTTAGTAGCGAGACTCCCTCGCTATTCTTCTTACGCCACAGAGCCATCGCCTGAGGCACAAACAGCAGCGCATTACACAGCAATCCCAAACCAAAGACCACAGCGACAATCTGTTTCATTGGGTAACTCTCCCCATTGCTCGGAGTGCCTGCGCTTCTATCCTCTCACTATGAGTCTGGCTGACTCTGATTGCGGCACCGAGACGTGTAAAAACATATCCTCTTGTGTGGAGGAGATTACAGAATGCGTAAATTGTTGGTGGGATGGTGGACGCGGAAGGAATTGAACCTTCAACCTGTCGATTAAGAGTCGAATGCTCTGCCAATTGAGCTACGCGTCCGCGTGGGTTGCGGCCTCTTGTGGGAGGGGCGATCGAGCTTGGGAGACCAGCAATGCTGGGTCTGTTATGCGCAACCACCTTGATGAGAATAGCACATGTGAGACAAGAACTTTCCTTGTGCTTGCCCTGCCTGGTGTGCAGTTCAGTCGACGAAATCCACTTTGGCCATCCTGGGAATAATGCCCCGCTCGAATCCCATCTGCAACAGTTTGCGGATGGCTTCTCGACCGTCTTCGCCATAGTTCAGGGTGCGCTCGTTGACGTACATGCCGACAAACTTATCTGCCAGCGCGGGGTCCAGGTCTCGGGCGAACTGCATGGCGTACGAGAGCGCCTCTTCGCGATGGTCCAGGGCGTGCTGGATGCTATCGCGCAGCGCGCCGGTGGTAATGCGCATGGTCTCCTCGCCCAGCGACCGGCGGATGGCATTGCCGCCCAGGGGAAGGGGAAGGCCTGTCTGCTCGCGCCACCATTGGCCCAGATCGAGCGCCTTGACCAGGCCATTATTGCCGTATGTAAGTTGACCTTCGTGGATGATGAGTCCGGCATCGAACTCGCCTGCGACTATGGCTGGAATGATCTTGTCGAAGGGAACTGTGATGGTCTCCACATCTGGATAGAAGAGCTTCAGGGTCAAAAACGCTGTAGTGAGGGTTCCGGGCACGGCGATGCGTGTTTTTTTGATCTGATCATGGGAGAGTTTGCGTGGCGAAACGATCATGGGCCCATAGCCCTCGCCCACCGAACCGCCGCAAGCCATCAGGGTGTAGGTGTCTTGTAAATAGGGGTAGGCGTGGAAGCTGATGGCGGTGACATCGTAATAGGGATCGTGGATTGCGCGCTGGTTAAGTGTCTCGATATCGGTCAGTGTATGGGTGAATTTGAAATGGGGAACTCGCACCTTATTGGTGGCTAGTCCATAGAACATGAAGGCATCGTCGGAGTCGGGGCTATGGGCGATCTTGATTTCCTGAATAGCTGCGCTGGTTGCGGCTGTCATGGTTTGGCTTTCCTCGGGCAGGTGGTTCAGTGGAATGGGAGAGACAGTTGATTGTGTGATAGCTGTGACGGCTGGTTTGAGGAGTTGGTATCTTGCGAAGACAACGGTCCCTGATATTAGATGCAAAGCCAACGGCGAAGCATGGTGTATGTACCCGCTGCGGCGGAGACTTTGAGGAACTCGCCGGGAAGAAACGGCACAACGGCAAGATGCCAAGCCGCGCTGGGGTTGAGGGAAAGCAGGTGGGCCATCCAACCAGCACCCATTGCCAATAGAAGAACGCTGGCCGCGGTGCCTGCCAGAAATGCAGCGGCAAATCTGGACCGTCCCATGGAAACGACTCGAGTAAGGGCACCTGCTACCGCGGCTGCCAGCGGAAACGAGAGCAGATAGCCCGCTGTAGGACCGAGCAGTTGAACGACACCGCCGGGGCCATGCGGACTGAATACGGGCATGCCTATAGCTCCTTCTGCAAGATAGAGAAGGAGAGCAGAGCAGCCCAGAGCCGGACCCAGAGTGAGGCCGACAAGAAGTACCGCAAATGTCTGTAATGTCAGCGGCACGGGTGTGAAGTAGATAGGCAAGGAGACATGCGCGCAGAGTGCGATGAAGACGGTAGCGGAGACGGCCATAACAATCTTGCCGGTAAGGCTGCGGCGAAGCTCATGGAGGTCGTGCAGGTCGCCAATTTGGATCGGAAGTGCGGATTGCATAGGCAGTCCTTGAATATCTCGAAATGTGGCGCTGAAGGCGGTAGAAATTGCAGTGGCCCAACGAATTGATTGCGTACTACAAGAATACCAAGCGGCGCGGGATTGTGCGTCCCACTGCTCTGGTTGCTTTTTAATCTCCGGGAACCAGCTCATGTACCAACTTGATTCCTGCCGGGTGAGAGCCGTGATAGGTCTTGACGCCGCGGGTTGCGACCTCATCCACTGAAAGCATGGAAGTGAAACCACTCTTCAGGGTGAAGTTGCGCGGCTTTGAGTCTGTGCGCGCACTCTACGGTCGTCTCTCGATGGAACGTCGCAAAGCTGCGACAGCGGTTGCCGCGGCGGTTGCACTGGCTGTCGCTTATCATGTCATTCTGGGGGCCAATGGATTGACGGCGTATGGGCAGAAACGGCAGTTGCAGCATCAACTGAGCCAGCAGATGCAAGATCTGCAACGCGAGAACGACCTACTGACAGAGCATGTGAGTCACCTGCAGAGCGATCCTAATGCCATCGAACATCAGGCGCGCGAAGAGTTGCATTACACTCGCCCGGGTGAGGTTATCTACACTCTGCCCAGCAAATAAACGTGGGTCGCAATTAAGAGACGGTTGCCGCGTGCTGTAGCGCCACATGCCTATACACCGGCTGGAAGCCTAGACTGCGCGCCACATCCAGAATTCTGTCGAAGTTCAGGCTGATGGTTGCCCCTGCCTTCTGCGTCACCTCGTCCTCGATGGGCAGGTCGAAGTCATCGGCACCGTACAGCAGACCCTGCAGTGCATGCTCGTTCTGCGTCAGAACGGAGGTGCGAATGCGAGGGATGTTGTCCAGATAAATGCGGCTCAACGCCAGATGGCGCAGGTATTCCGCGGGGCCGATCTCGATGTTGTGAAGTTGCTCACCCAGCGGCGTGGACCAAGGCTTGAAGTTCCAGCAGAGAAAGCTCTCCTGCCCACCGGTCTGGTCCTGGAACGAGCGCGTGCGCTCCAGATGTTCGATACGCTCCTCGATGGTCTCGTCGAAGCCGATCACCATGGTGGCCGTGGTGCGCAATCCGGCGGCAAGGATGGCCGTTTGCGCCTCAAAAAACTGCTCCACCGTGTACTTGAACTTGCTATGACGGCGGCGGAAGTCCTCGGTGAGAATCTCCGAACCGCCTCCTGTAATCCAGCGGACCCCTGCCTGCTTCAGTCGCTCGGCGGTGGTGGCGAAGTCCAGCGAGGCGTGGTCTGCCAGGTACAGGAACTCCGCAATGGTGAAGGCGTAGAGTTCGATGCGGTCGCCATATCGGGCGCGGATGGCGCGCACCAGATCGCAGTAGTAGTCCAGAGAGAGTTGCGGATTGAAGCCTCCATTGAAACCGGCAAGGTCGCCGCCCAGAGCCAGCAACTCATCCAGTTTGGCGAAGACCTGTTCCTGCGTGAGGACGTATCCACCTGGCTGTCCCGGCAGCGTATAGAAGGCGCAGTAATCACACTGGGCCACGCAAACATTGGTGGTATTGATAATGCGCATCAGGAGATAGGTGCATGAGTTTGGCGCATGAAAGCGCGCGCGCACCCGTGAGGCCAGGCTGCGCATCTCTTCGTCGCTGGCTTCGCGCCATAGCAGTAAGGCATCTGCGGGCGTAATGCGCTCGCTGCGCTCTATCTTGCTGCGAATGTCGGCGACGGTTTGGCAGGATGGGCTCACATGCCCATTCTACCGAGATTCGTGGTGTTGAGCTTAGGTGTGGTTGCAGGATTCCAGCGCGCGAATCACGTCCAGCGTATTCCTCAGCGCTGCTTTACCGACTCGTTGTTCGAACTTCTGCTGCATCTTGTCGAAGGCCGCAATCACCCGCAGCGCCGAGCGCTTGCCTGCCGGTTTAAGCGCCAACAGAGTTCCCCGCGCATCGGATGAATCGATCTTGCGCTGCACCAGGCCCTTTCCTTCCAGCGAGGAGATGGCATGGCTGACGTTGCCGCGCGTGGTGGCAAACGTCTGTGCCAGATGGGACGGCTGAATGGGACGCGGAGCTTCAAAGAAGATTGCCGCCAACAGCAGACCTTCCATAAATCCAAGGCCATCCGCCGAAAATGCCTCTGCTGCCAGCGCGTCAAAATGGCGCGCCACACTCTTGACCGTGAACATGGGACTCTCGCGAAGGAAGGCTTCAATGCGCATAGGAAGTAATATTAGTTTACTCAATCAATTATTTATGACAAGACAAAAGTATGGTTGCTCTGCTTGCCGGATTGCACGATCATCGACACATGCACAATAGACTTGTTGCGCTCTCACTCTGCCTGCTATACGCACCATGCGTCCTCAGCCAGCAGAACTCTTCCAGCGCAAGCCCGTCCGCAGCTTCGACCGCCACCCTGCCGCAAAGCTCAGTCAGCATTACCCAAAGCGTTCAGGTGACCACCACTGCGGAGCCGCTTCCGCTGGCCGAGAGCAATCGCTCGGTCGAAGTGATTCAACCTCGCGAGGCGCTCGCTGGCACCGACAACGTGGTGGACCTGCTGCGCACCGATTCCTCGCTGAACCTTCAGGCGCGTGCCGGCGAGGGTGTGCAGGCTGACCTGGCAATTCGTGGCACCACCTTCGAGCAGTCGCTGGTTCTGGTCAACGGACTACGTGTGGACGACCCCGAAACCGGCCACTTGAATCTGGACATTCCCGTGCCCTTGGACGCCATCACGCGCATCGACGTGCTGCATGGGTCGGGCTCCACGTTCTACGGTTCGGACGCGATCGGCGGCGCGGTCAACCTGCTGACCGAAGCTCCGGGCGGGGGTTTTAGTGTGGTTGCGCGGTCGGGCGTGGGTAACTACGGCTCGCTGGAGGAGCATCTGCGTGCGAGCTACTCGGAAGGACCGTTTGCCGAGCAGTTGACCGGAAGCCGCGATACATCCGACGGCTTTATCGCCGACCGCAACTACAGCAGCAACGCGCTGGCCAGCGAGAGTTGGCTGAAGACCAAGCCAGGCACCACCGACGTTCTGCTCGCCACCAGCGATCGCCCCTATGGCGCCAACCAGTTCTATGGGCCATACAACTCATGGGAGCGCACCAAGGCCTGGCTCGCGAGCATGCAGCAGCAACTGGGAAAGAAGACGGCTGCAAGCTTCGGCTATCTGCGCCATACGGATATGTTCGTTCTGCTGCAGGGCTTGCCCGCCATATACGAGAACAACCACATCACCACCAGCTACGAGGGAGCGCTACGCCGCGCCGACGAGCTAGGCAAGAATTCGACGATGGCCTATGGGCTGGAGGAGTCGGGCGACAGCATCCGCAGCTTCAATTTCTCCGAAAGCTCTTCCGGCGGTGAGGTGCGCAGCAACGCGCTCGGCGTGCATGCGCGCAACCAGGGAGCGGGGTACGCCAACCTCAGCATGCGCGCGCTGGGGCGGTTCTCGCTCTCCATCGGCGCGCGCGAGGAGGTTTTCTCCGGTGGTACTTCAGTCTTCTCGCCCAGCGCGGCGGCGGCGTTTACACTGACCAAAACGATTCGCCTGCGCGGATCGGCGGGCCATGGCTTTCGCCTGCCCACCTACACCGATCTCTACTACTCCGACCCGGCCACGGTGGGCAATCCCGCGCTGAAGCCGGAGTCGAGCTGGAGCTATGAGGGCGGCCTCGACTGGAAGCCCGCCAATGGCCGGCTGACGCTGACGGCGGTCGGCTTCCGCTTGCAGCAGACCAACGCCATCGACTACTCCAAGCTGCTTCCGCTTAAGCCGGGCGAGCAGTGGCAGGCAATCAACGTACCGACGCTGGACATCAGCGGCGCGGAGACTAGCGCAAAGATACGGATCAGCACGACCGAGTGGATCGATATGAGCTATACGGCGGCGCACTCTGGTAATCTGCCGCCCAACTACCTCTCGGAGTACGCCTTCAACTACGCCGCGCAGAATGCTGTCTTCGCATGGACGGGGCAGTATAAGCAGCTTTCCGCGCACACGCAGGTCAACGTCGTACAGAAGACCACGCAGACGGCCTACCCGCTATGGGACCTCAGCCTCGCACGCAACACCGGCAGCATCCGTCCCTACCTCCGCCTGCTGAACCTCAGCAACACCGGCTACACCGAGATCGTCGGCGTGCCGATGCAAGGCCGCACCATCCTGGGCGGAATGGAGTGGAGCTGGCATGGGTGGTGAGCACACCTTGCACAATCACCGCGTGAGACAGAAAAGCGATGAATGGGGCACCCGGCTACTGCTTGGATAGGGTAACGGGTTTCTTCCATATCCGTTTCGCTATTGCTTTGAATGCAGGGACTCCCAACGCGCCCCGTTCCCTCGCTTTAGATCCCGGCCTACAGAGAACCTCACAAACTCGTTGGTACGGTTCCTCCCATATTTCCTGGGCTTCAAGGTCAAAGTTGTCTAAGAGAACAAGCAGCACAACATCACAGGGAGTACCCAGTTTGATCCGAGATATTTGTTGGCTAGATTTTTTTATGAGCTATTCGCACGACCCTTGATTTGAATCCTCTCGCTGCCGCGAAGAGCGTCGTACCCAATAGTTCTAGCTGGTACTAAGTTCAAACCTAATATCTCTGAAGCTATGAATTCAGCCACCTCACCGGTAACCCCAAGCGGTTTTCCTGTAAGTCGATAGAACTCGGCTGCAAGAGGTTTGACCTGAGTTAGTATCTGCTTCACTATGATCACTGGCTCTTGTATTTCCGCTTCGGCATCAACTACGAACCGACCGTCTGTGAAGGAGGCGGTTGCTCTCTTACAATGCGGACAAAGTCGACCATTCTTCTTGTTCAGTAGCTCAGAAAAGACAAAAACTTCGTTGCAAGCAGGGCATCTGATGGCTGCGTTGCTTCCGTATCTATCAATAGCCTGCACTTCTCGCATTCAGTCCTCCTATTTCAATCAGTCACGCAATCGCCTTACTTACCAGCGCCTTTGCTTCGGCTTGTATTTGGGTGAGGTGCTCCTGGCCGTTGAAGCTCTCGGCGTAGATCTTGTACACGTCTTCGGTGCCGCTGGGCCGCGCGGCGAACCAGCCGTTTTCCGTCGTCACCTTCAATCCGCCGATGGCTGCGTGGTTGCCCGGAGCCTCGGTCAGAATCGAAGTGATCGGCTCGCCTGCCAGCGTCTTCGCCGCCACCTGCGCGGCGGATAGTTTGCCCAGCTTGGCCTTCTGCTCCGGTGTTGCCTCGGCGTCGATGCGCTGATAGATGGGATTGCCGTACTTCGCCGTCAGTTCGTTGTAGAGCAGGCCGGGATCTTTGCCCGTCACCGCCGTCATCTCCGCCGCGAGCAGCCCCATGATGAGGCCATCTTTATCTGTTGTCCAGACAGCCCCGTCGCGGCGCAGGAAGCTGGCCCCGGCGCTCTCTTCGCCTACAAAGCCCAGCGTCCCATCGATCAGCCCATCCACAAACCACTTGAAGCCGACCGGAACCTCCAGCATCGGCCGTCCCAAGCCCTTGGCCACGCGGTCGATGATGCTGGACGACACCAGCGTCTTGCCGATGCCGACGTTTTCCTTCCAACCAGGCCTGTGCGTGAACAAGTACTGGATGGCGACCGCGAGGTAGTGGTTGGGGTTGAGCAGCCCGCTGCTGCGCGTCACAATGCCGTGCCTGTCATGGTCGGTATCGCAGGCCCACGCCACGTCGAATTTGTCTTTATTGGCAATCATGCTCGCCATGGCAAACGGAGATGAACAGTCCATGCGAATCTTGCCGTCCCAATCCAGCGTCATAAAGCGGAAGGTGGGATCGACGTACGGATTCAGTATCTGAAAGTCGAGCTTGTACTTCTCCGCGATGCGCGGCCAATAGTAGACGCCGGCCCCGCCCAGCGGATCGACGGCCAGCTTCAGCTTGGTCCCGGCCAGTGGAGCAAAATCAATCACGTTAGCTAGGTCGTTCACATACGCCGTAATGTAGTCATGCCGGTGCGTTGTCCCCGCATCCAGCGCGCGGGCATAGGGGATGCGTTTCACACCCTCCAGCTTCTTGCCAAGCAGCTCATTGGCGCGATTCTCGATCCATTTGGTGACCGTGGTATCCGCTGGGCCACCGTTGGGCGGGTTGTACTTGAAGCCGCCGTCGTCGGGCGGGTTGTGCGAGGGCGTAATGACGATCCCATCCACCCACGCCTTCGATCCGTCGCTGATACCGCTGGCGAGCTCGGCCTGCGAAGGCGTCTTACCTCCGTTGAGCTTTGCGTTGTAGGTCAGGATGGCGTGGGAGAGCGCCGGTGTTGGCGTATAGGCCAGTTGGTCGTCCACCATGACATCGATGCCGTTGGCGGCGAGGACCTCCAGCGCGGTAGCAAACGCAGGTTCTGAGAGAGCGTGGGTATCCTTGGCCAGAAAGATCGGCGCGGTAATCTTGTTGGCGCTGCGGTAATCGGCCCTGGCCTGGCTGATGGCGGCGATGTGGTCCTCGTTGAAGGAGGTTGTGAACGCGCTTCCGCGATGCCCTGACGTTCCAAACGCGACGCGCTGTACCGCAATCTCCGGGTCGGGATGAAGCGCGTAAAAGTCAGTCACCAGGCGGGGAATGTTGACCAGGGTGTCGAGCGTAGGGCGTGTGCCGGGCTGGTTGGGCTTTTCTGTTGGCATGATGGTGAGGTTCTCCGCGCGAATTGAACTGGCCCTTGCAGTGTATGAGATGCCAGACGCGATGGGAAGAAATAGACGTGATTCGCAGTCAACCCCATGGGAATTTGTTCTATGAATTACTGTGGTTGCAACGAAAAGACTTGCCAACGATGCTTCACAGGCCTAGAACGGGAATACTTCCATGTTTGTTTTGTGCTGCGGATCTGATCTTGATGGTGGATTTGTGGCAGCGTGCATCGTTGAGTAGGAATCGCGGATGTGGGTGCGAATCTCCCGGCCAGTCATTGCATCGGTCGTAACAGGGTTTACCCGCAACAGGAGTGGCTTCGGGCCAGAATGAGCGGGCGGAATCGGCTGGGCATTGACCGGCGCCTTAGGGTAGCTCTGTGGGTGAGCTTGGGGGCAGTACTGGGTCTGTGGCAGACCACGCCAGCGTGGGGAGCTGAGCCGGCACTGCTGGCCGATGCTCACGTAAACAGCGCGCTGCCAACGGTCAATAGCGGGGCAATCTCCAATCTGGATGTGGGTGGTGGCTACACCACTCTGCTCCAGTTCGACCTGTCGCTGTTGCCCGCGGGAACCGCCCCGGCGCAGGTATCACGCGCGGTGCTGCGGCTTTATTGCAATCGTGTGACCACACCCGGGTTGGTCAGCTATTCCGCCATCAATGGATCGTGGGGCGAATACAGCGTGACCTTTGCCACAGAACCTGCGATCGGCAGCGCGACTGGACTCTTTTCCGTGAGCCAGGCCGGAGCTTTCGTCACGCTGGATGTGACGGCTCTGGTACAGGGATGGATCAGCAATCCTGCCTCGAACAACGGAATTGCGCTCGCCGCCGGCACAGCCATGGTTCAGTTCGACAGCAAGGAAAACGACCTCACTGCACACGCTGCAACGCTCGATGTGGAACTAGTGGATGCAGGCCCGGCGGGAGCTACCGGTGCAATCGGACCTGTCGGGGCCCAAGGGCCATCTGGTTCGAATGGAGTCAGCGGTGCCAGCGGACCGCAAGGGCCGGTTGGGCCTGCCGGGGCAACCGGAGCTCAAGGCCCTGCTGGTTCGGGCGGAAGCGGCACAGGATTGAATTACAAAGGTAGCTACGCATCCACAACGAACTACGCTTTGAATGACGTTGTGCTGTACGGGGCGTCGAGTTATATCTCGCTGTTTGCGGGCAACGATGGCAACACACCGGCACTAAGTCCTACGGAGTGGGGTCTGCTGGCCGAGGGTGGCACAGGGATTGGACCAACAGGCCCGTCAGGGCCAACCGGACCGACTGGAACGCAGGGTCCTCCGGGACTGGGCTACCAGGGGGCCTACGCCTCCTCGTCCAACTACGCACTGAGCGCTGTGGTTGAGTATCTTGGCTCTAGCTATATTTCGCTAACCAATGGCAATGTTGGCAACACTCCGCCGCTGAGCCCGCTGCAATGGGGGCTGCTGGCTTCGGCCCAAATTGGCGCAACCGGGCCACAGGGACCTTCGGGATTTGTGTATCAGGGAACCTACGCATCGACGACAAACTACAATCTGGGCGATGTGGTGGTGTGGCAGGGGGCCAGTTATACCTCGCTGATTGCCGGCAACCACGGCAATACGCCAAGCTTCAGTCCGCAGCAATGGGGGACCCTCACTGCACAGGGTCCGCAGGGACCGGCGGGTGTCGCAGGCTCATCAGGAGTCGCAGGGCCGCAGGGTTTGCCAGGAAGCGTGGGGCCTCCGGGAGAAAAGGGAGATCAGGGAAATCAGGGGATTGCCGGACAGGCTGGTGCGCAGGGAATTCCGGGCGCAACCGGCGGGCAGGGGTTGAGCGGGCCGATGGGGCCACAGGGAGTTGCGGGGCCAGTGGGGCTTTCGTTTCAAGGTGTCTACTCCTCCGTGGTGAACTATACGCTGGCCGATGGAGTGCGTTATAACGGCGCGGACTATGTATCGCTGCAGGCAAGCAACCATGGCAATACGCCTGGTCAGAGTCCTGCGTACTGGGCATTCTTTGCGCAGGATGGAGCGACTGGCTCGATTGGGCCTGCGGGGGCAACCGGCGTAATCGGGCCGCAGGGAACTATCGGCACGCAGGGCATGCAAGGTATTCCGGGGAATCAGGGGCCTATAGGGCCACCGGGAATGACCTATCAAGGCGCGTGGTCGAACACCATGGGCTATCTGGTGAATGACGCGGTCAGCTACAACGGCTCGACGTATATTGCGACTCAGAGCAACTCGGCTAACCGGCCGGACAACGATCCTATGGTCTGGTCGATGCTGGCACAGGCGGGAGTTCAGGGATTGCCGGGAGCAACCGGCGCGGCGGGAACAACCGGTTCAACCGGCGCGACCGGCTCGGCGGGATCCAATGGCACAACCGGGCCGCAGGGACCTCCCTTGACCTTCCAAGGGCAGTGGCTGATTACAAACACATATGCAGTGGGCGATGCGGTTGCATATGGCGGCTCCAGCTATGCGGCTCTTACGTCTAATAGCGGACGCGAGCCGGATCTAAGTCCGCTGTACTGGGGATTGCTGGCCGCTGCGGGAACCATTGGACCAGCAGGCGCAACCGGGCCGCAGGGATTGCAGGGCCCGACGGGCACCGCAGGACAAACCGGAGCGATGGGTGCCACCGGCGTTGCCGGGCCAGCAGGGCCGATCGGCTTAACCGGAACCGCTGGGCCAACTGGCGCGACGGGAGCTATGGGCGCGACTGGTGCAACCGGGCTGACAGGCGCGTCCGGAACCAATGGCAGCAATGGCGTCAACGGAGCCAATGGATTAGCCGGAGCTGTGGGAATGACGTTTAAAAGCGCGTGGGTTTCTGGTTATGGATACGCAACAAACGATGCTGTCAGCTTTGGTACCCCGTCCTCCACCTACATCGCCATGGCGAGCAACTCGTCGTCTGAGCCGGACATGTATCCACAGATATGGTCACTGCTGGCGCAGGCGGGCGGTGCGGGACCGACCGGCGCCCAGGGCACTGCGGGAGCTTCGGGAGCCACGGGGCCGCAAGGACCGCAGGGAGCCACCGGCCCAGCGGGGAGCGGTGGAGGTGCGGGCGGCGGCACCAGTGGGATTCCATTCGCGTCGGTTTATCACTCGGTGGTCAACAACTCCAGCTATCCCTACATCTCTGTGAACAATTCAAATGGAAGCACCACCGAGTCCAATCCGAATACAGCATTGACCTGGGTGCCGGCGGGATGTACAGCAACTGCGCTCAATGTCTTCTCAGAGCAGAGTGGAACCATTACCGTAAAGCTGCGCTACGGCTCGTCCCCATCCAATATGACCTCCAGCACAGATCTCACCTGCACGGCCACAACCGGAAATTCCTGCACTGCACCTGGCAGCGACATTATTCCCGTCAACGGATTCGTGGACCTGATTGTCAGCGGCGCAAGCAACTCTCCTGGAGGTGTGTGGACGGCGCTGACTTGCAACTGATTCTTCCTCCGATCACGATCCTTCCACATCACGCGGCTACGGGTTGACTCGCATCCAGCGTAAGATTTTGCTAGATGACTACGCAGCCAACTCACGTCACCAGCCGCGCTAATGCGCGGGTCAAGCAGCTTCGCGCGGCCTTCGCGGGCCATGCGCGCCTCAGCAGCGGGTTGATCGCCCTGGAAGGCGAGACCATGCTGCGCGAGGCGCTCGACAGCGGACTGCCACTGAAGACCATCTTCCTACGCGAGCGGATCACGTCGCCCGCATGGCTCCCGCGCGGTGTCGAGTTATTGGTTCTCGCCGAGGAAGTCTTCAACAGCGCGGTAGATACGCAGCACCCACAGGGAATCGCCGCGTTGCTTATCCCTCCGATCTGGAAATTTGAATCCGCATTCCTTTCCGGCGATAAAATTCCTCTGCTTCTGATCGCCTGTTGTGTGCAGGATCCCGGCAACCTGGGCACGCTGATTCGCTCCGCTGAGGCATTCGGCGCAACAGCTGTGCTCACCACTGCAGGCACCGTCAACGAGTGGAACCAGAAGACCCTGCGCGCCTCCGCCGGATCGTTATTTCGCGTTCCCGTGATGCAGATCGACGCAGAAAAACTTATCGCGCTGAAGTCGCAGGGCATACGCCTGCTGGCTGCCGTCGCGCCCGATTCCGATTCTGATTCTGTATTCGATTGCGACCTCACCACCGCCTGCGCCCTGATGATCGGCAACGAAGGCGCTGGACTTTCGCCTGAACTTCTCGCCCTGGCAGACGCGCGCATCTCTATTCCAATGCCGGGCCGCGTGGAGAGCCTGAACGCCGCGGTGGCTGGCTCGCTGCTTCTCTATGAAGCTTCGCGCCAACGCACCTCAAACCTGGTACATAGAACCTAGATCCTGCCCTTATGAATCTCTTTAACCCCACTCCCGACGCCGTCGCAGCACAAGCCAGCCACGCTCCACTGGCCGATCGCATGAGGCCGCGCACGCTGGACGAGTTCGTAGGGCAGGAGCATCTGCTGGGCCCAGGCAAGCCGCTGGCGCTGGCCATTGCGCATGACGATCCCACCTCGATGATCTTCTGGGGGCCTCCCGGCACCGGCAAAACCACGCTGGCCAAGATCATCGCCTCACTCACACAATCGACGTTCATCGAATTTTCTGCCGTCATGTCCGGCATCAAGGAGATCAAAGCGGTGATGGTAGCCGCGGAGAAGGCCGCCGACTTCCGTTCGCGTACCATCCTCTTCGTCGATGAGATCCATCGCTTCAATAAGGCGCAGCAGGACGCGTTTCTGCCCTACGTCGAACGTGGTGCGATTCGCCTGATCGGTGCAACCACCGAAAACCCATCGTTTGAGCTGAATGCTGCACTGCTGTCGCGCTGCCGGGTGTACACGCTGCTGGCGTTGACCGAGGCGCAGATCGTTGCGCTGCTACATCGTGCGCTCAGCGATTCAACCCGCGGCCTGGGTGCATCCGGAGTCACCGCAGATGAAGACGCGCTTGCCACCATCGCCTCCTATGCCAGCGGCGACGCGCGCAATGCGCTGAACGCGCTCGACGTTGCGGCGAGCTTAGCGGGAGAGCAGACGGAACTGCGCATTACGAAGGAGATCGCCGCCGATGCACTACAACGCCGCGTCCTGCTGTACGACAAGAAGGGCGAGCAGCATTACGACATCATCTCCGCATTGCATAAATCTGTGCGCAACTCCGACGTCGACGCCTCGCTGTACTGGCTGGGCCGCATGTTGCAGGCCGGCGAAGATCCCATGTACGTTGCGCGACGCATAGTACGCATGGCGGTGGAAGACATCGGCCTTGCCGCGCCCGAGGCGCTCAATTTGTGCCTCTCCGCAAAGGATGCCATGCACTTCCTCGGTCAACCCGAAGGCGATCTAGCGCTGGCGCAGGCCATCGTATACCTTGCGCTCGCACCCAAGTCGAACGCTGTCTACACCGCCTACGGTGCGATCCTCGGCGACATCGAAGCCACCGCCGCAGAACCCGTCCCGCTGCATCTGCGCAACGCACCCACCAAGCTGATGAAGTCGCTGGACTACGGCAAAGACTACCAGTACGCACACAATGTGGAAGGCCGCGTGGCCGACATGGAGTGCCTGCCGCCGTCGCTCGCGGGCTGTCGCTACTACCACCCTACTCAGGAAGGCCGCGAAAAAATCCTCGCCCAGCGCATGGACGAGATCGCCCGCATCCGCCAAAGCAAGCGCAAGCCGAAATAATAGTTACAAGCTGGGTGCCCCATACTTCGCGCCTTTGTCTCATGCGACGGGTGGGAGGACTACTGTCACCTCGAGATGAATTTCGGGGGGGCGTTGGTTCTCGAACAACGCTTTCGTGCAGCGCTGAGTAAATTTTGCGCCGACCCTACATCCACTCGCAATCCATGTAGTCCTTAAACAACTCCGGCGTATCATCGAATCGGGATCAGCACTCCCACGGTTAGATTCATGGATTGTTCATGCCCGCCGTCAAAGCTGTAGCTATAGCTAGGCTCCGCATACCAGCCAAACCTGCGTTTCGGCCATGGCCAGAACATGAAATCAAGCGCGCCTTCTGCTGCAAATGTATCCGTGCCGTAGCCATTGAGACTGGTATGTGCCCATTCTGGGCCAACACCGAACATGAACTCCGATGTTTTGGACAATGTATAAGGTTTCTTAAAGATGAGATCTGTGTCCCATTCCGTATGGCCGCGGCTTAGATACGGCGTCACACCAGCTTCAATCTCCAGCCACTCCTTGATCGGGGTCACTTCAACCGCGACGTTGGGTCCATAGCTCGGCGTGCCATGGTTCAACGCCCACTCTCCTGCTCCGCCGATTTCTACAATCGCTGCAGGCTCTTTTTCATTCATCTGACCGACGGCTTTGCCCGCGAACAACAAGGTCGCCAATAGGGCTGCATGTATGGCCCTCATTGCCCCTCCTTCCAATCCGCCCCAGTATTACTTTGTATCCCGCTCGATGGCCGCCAGCACAATCCCCTTAGTCAGCGCCTCCGGCAGCACATCCGGTGCACTTCCTGCGGCTGCCGGGTACACCACATAGGTCGGCACACTCGCGCGTCCTAACGAAGCCAGCTTCGCTGTAATCGCCGGATCGCTGTTGGTCCAGTCTGCTTTCATGGTGACCACGCCGCTCTTCAGTAGCGCACTCTCCACATCTGCCGACTTCAACACCAGCCGCTCGTTCACCTGGCAACTCAAACACCACGCCGCCGTAAAGTCGATAAACACCGGATGCCCCGCTCTGCGCGCTGCATCCAGCGCCTGCTCCGAATATGTCTGCCAGACAAGGGCCGCGATTGCGTTTGAAGCAGACATGCTTGTCTGCCCTGCGTTCTGCTGCACCACGCTTGTCTCCGCTCCAGTCTGCCCCACGCCCCGCGTCTGCGACAGCGGAATTGCCAACCCCAACGCGATCAGCACCACGGCAGCAATCGTGCTGCCCCACTTTGTCGGCCATCGGCCCAGCGTCCATCCCGCAATCGCCAGCAGAAGGAAACAACTCAACAGCAATGCCACCTGGTTCACGCCATCGCCCGCGGCATACAGCTGCCCATACACCCATGCCAGCCATATCGCGGTGGCAAAAAAGATCGCTGCCGTAATGTGTTTGAAGACCTCCATCCACGCACCCGGCCTGGGCAGCAAGCGTACCCACGCCGGCTGCCAACTCAGCAATAGATACGGCGCAGCCAATCCAAGCGCAAGCGAGGTGAACACGGCGAAGACGGTCCCTGCGGGTTGGGTGAGCGCAAACCCAATGGCCGCTCCCATAAATGGTGCGGCACACGGAGTCGCCACGATCGTGGCAAGCACTCCGGTAAAGAAGCTCCCGGCGTAGCCCTGCTTCTGCGCAAGTTCTCCACCCACGCTCGTCAGCGAGAGTCCAATCTCAAACTGACCCGCCAACGAAAGCGCGAGCATAAAAATCAGCGACGCAAGCAGAGCGATAAACGCCGGCGACTGCAGTTGAAATCCCCAGCCCACGTGGGTCCCCGTGGCGCGCAGAACCAGCAGCGCAGCCACAATCCCCCAAAACGAAACCAGAATCCCCGCCGCATACATCAGCCCATGACGACGCTGATGCGCACGGCTCTGACTCGAACTTTGCATCAGTGATAGTCCCTTAAGAAACAGGACCGGAAAGACGCACGGCATCAGGTTGAGCAGAATGCCACCCACAAACGCCAGTCCAATCGCGCTTATTACTGCAGTGCTGAATACTGAACCGTTATTCGCAGCAACAACCTCACCAGCTACCACCGGCGCGGTCACTTCGTACGCTTCGTTGTCGCTGAGCTTGACGATTCCATGCATCGTTGCCGGCAGAGTTGCGACGTCGGGCGAACGCTGCACCGTTACCAGCACTCCGTCACGCTGCGGCTCAATCTTCTGCACTGCCGCATTGACGATCACGTTCGGCGGCTGTACGCCCTTCGCTGCCGCTTCCGTTGGATAGGGATAGAACTCCGCGTCACTCTCGCGCTTGCCATCGATCAGAGTGAATGCAAACTGCTGTGCACCTCCGACAATGGTGAAGTTCGCGCCTGCTGGCAGAGGTTTCGGCAGCAACGTCATGGCCCTGCCCAGCGCACCCGAAAGCGGCGTCTGCGCCAGCCCAGGTGTTGCTGGCTGCACCATTAGATTGATTCCCATATGCGCCTTGCCCGGAATACAGACCTGCGCGCACACCAGCCAGCTCACATGCGCGTCCAGATGCACTGGCCCAGGCTTCATCGTTGATGCAGCCGCTATCGTTACTGGGAACGCAACCTCGTCCTCGTAGCCAAAGTCCATCAGCGGCCCGAGTGGAAGTCGCTTGGGAATGGGAAACTGCATCGGCTCGGCTGTAATCCCTGTGGGCAGCGTCCAGGTAATCTTCGGGGGCTCGCCGGAGTCACCCGGGTTGATCCAGTAGACGTGCCAATGCTTGTCCAGGGTAAGCAGAAGGCCCACCTGCTGTGTTCCACCGGGCGATATCGCAGGACTCAGCGCAACCAACTCCGCCGTCAGATGTTGCGCCCTTACCGGGCCAGGGCCTCCGTCGCCAACCACGGCAAGCTGAGCACGCGCATTCGCTTCGGCAGTCGCGCCGCAGATCGCCAGCAGCAATGCGCAAGTGGCTTTCAGGTTCTTCACAGGTATGATTGTATTTCTTCGCCCCTGCTGGCGGAACGAGTTCGCCGCCATTCGTAGCAACTCTTCATCATCCCCTCATGGTTCCGGCCCTGGGAGTTGACATCCGCAGCAGCCGCCGCGAAGATTTACTCCTGCCCTGGAGAAGCCTCAATGAAGCTCCTTATTCTTTCTGCTGCAACCCTGTTTCTCGCCGTTACAACTCTGAGCGCACAAACCAAAACGCCGAGCTACTCCATGCTCTACGTCTTTGGCGACAGTTACTCCGACTCAGGCTCCGGATACATCGACACCAATGGCCTTACCGCCGTTGCCTACCTCGCGCAGCAGCTTCATATTCCCTTCACCTGGTACGGCGATCCCAAATATACCAAAACCCAGGGCCTCAACTTCGCCATCAGCGGAGCGGGCAGCGGAGCAGGCGCGGGCCGTCGCTATCCCACTGGCGAGATGCTCGGCATCGGCATGAAAAACCAGGTTGATCAGTTTGTAGCCTTCACCAAGACCAACGACATCCCCAAGATAGATCCCGCGAACACGCTGTTCTATTTTGCCGGAGGACTCAACGATCGCGGCAAACCCGACAGCTACACCCGCACCAACATCGAGGCGGAGATTGATGAGCTATACGACCTCGGCGCGCGCCGGTTTATGGTTGCCCTGCTGCCCACCAAAATCCCGCAGTTCGCCACCGCCGGGACTCAGTTCAATCCCGAACTCGCCAAAATCCCTGCCGAAGAGCTGGCCAAACACCCCGACATTCGCATCGCCAATTCCGATTGGGGAGTGTTTATGGACCAGGTCATCACCAACTCCGCACAGTTTGGCATCACCGATACTACCCATCCGTGCGCAGGCCGCAATATCCACCATGAAGACACCACTCCCTGCGCCGCGCCCGACAGCCACTTTTTCTACCACGAAGGCCATCCCTCCATGGCCGTCCACAAAGCCGTCGGCCAGATGCTGTACCAGGAAGCGCTCACCAAAGCACCCTAAGCGAATGGGTCGGTAGCTATCGCTACCGACAGCCTACAGCCGATATCTCCGATGCTCCACCATAATGCAGCGGTCCATCACCACGCGGATTCCACCCTGCTCCGCGCGCTCGGCCGCCTCCATGTTCACAATTCCCAACTGCACCCACAGGTTCTTCAGCCCCAGAGCCAGCATCTCGTCCACGATGGCGGGAATCTGCGCAGGCACGCGAAACACATTCACCACATCCGGCTTAACCGGTAACTCTGCAAGCGATGTATAACTCCGTTCGCCAAGCACCGTCTCCACGGACGGGTTCACGGGATAAATTTTGTACCCATGCTGCTGCATGTAAGCCGAAACATAATGGCTCGGCTTTGCCGGATTCAAGGACAACCCGATAACCGCAATCGTCCGGGCCACGCCTTCGCCCAACATCGTTTCAATAGCATCCGGCTCGTTCATCCCACGCTCCCTCATTGTCTATCAGCAAATACAAATGCCTCGCCACCTAAACCACATCGTTGTCCTCAATGGTCGCCGGGAAGTTTCCTTCGCGCCTCATGCGAAGAAAGCCGCGGATAAACGGCTCCAGGTCGCCGTCCAGTACACGGTCCACGTCGCCCACCTCTACGCGTGTGCGCAGGTCCTTCGCCATGCGATAGGGTTGCAACACATAGCTGCGTATCTGCGAGCCGAATCCGATCTCCAGCTTGGAGTCCTCGATCTTCCGCGTCGCCGCTTTCTTCTTGTCCAGTTCGTACTCGTACAGCTTCGACCGCATCATCTTCATCGCACGATCTTTATTTTTATGCTGCGAACGCTCGTTCTGGCAGCCGGTCACCAGCCCGGTCGGGATGTGCGTAATGCGCACGGCGGAGTCGGTAGTATTCACGTGCTGCCCGCCCTTTCCACCGGAGCGATAGGTATCGATGCGTAAATCCTCCAGCTTCAGGTCGATCACAATCGTGTCGTCAATCTCCGGGCTCACAAACACGCTGGCAAAGCTGGTGTGCCGTCGCTTAGCGGAATCGAACGGCGAAATGCGCACCAGCCGATGCACGCCCGTCTCGCCCGTCAACATGCCATAGGCAAAGTCGCCGCTGATAGTGAACGTGGCTGATTTAATTCCCGCCTCGTCGCCATCCTGAATCTCGTTAATCTCGTTGCGGAAGCCCTGCCGTTCCGCCCAGCGCAGATACATGCGCATCAGCATCTCGGCCCAGTCCTGGCTCTCCGTTCCGCCCGCGCCGGGATGCACCGTGACGATGGCATTCAGCGGATCGGTCTCGCCCGAGAGCATGGTCTTCGATTCCAGCTTCTCGGAGAACTCGATCAGCGCCGGAATCTCGCGAGCTAAATCCTCTTCGGTGTTTTCGCCTTCACGAGCCAGCTCGAAGTAAGCCTCAATGTCGTCGGTGCGCCGTTGCAACTCCGCGTCGTCGGCCAGCAGAGTCTCCAACCGCTTGCGCTCGCGCATCAACGGCTGCGAACGCGCCGCATCCGCCCACACCGTTGGGTCGGCAATCTTCTCTTCAAGGAGGGCTAATTCACGCTTCAGGCGGGGCGAGTCAAAGATACTCCCGCAGCTCGCGAACCCGCTCGCGCACCGGGGAGTATCGATATTCCAGATCGTCGATCATGCAGTTAGTTTACGGCATTTCTCAAGGGAGTCGCAGAAGAGCGAAAGACAGGTAGTCGGCCAGCTTGAACTCCGGGCAACCAACGTAACCTATTACGCGTTTCTGAGAACCTATCGCACTCAGTTCGCCAGCACGCTACTGTTTGAGCGATACAGAACGATAAAGAAGCGCTGTTCTCGCGAGCCGGAGTCAATATTGGCGAGCTATGGTTCAGTCTCCATGGCTGCGTCATAACAGGCCCGCGTAATTGCCGCAATCGTGTGCTCAACTGAGCTTTCGTTCGCGTGGGCGTCGGCTACAAGCACAGCGAGGGCGAGCCGGCGTCCATCTGGAAGTGTAATGAGACCGACATCATTGGTTGCCGCAGCTATTCCATTCTCGTATCCGGACGTTCCTGTCTTGTGTGCGACTCCGGTACCTTCTGGCAGCAAGCCGCGCAAACGCTTTGGCCAGGACGGCGAAGCGGTCATGATCCCCAGCAGGTACGTCGTGTGCTCGGCGTTAAGCGGAGAAGCATCGGCGAGCATACGTAAGAGCTTCACAAAAGCGACGGGCTCGCCGTAATTGCGGTACTGGCGTCGCTCGTCGTCGTGCAAGCTGCGCTCCGTGTCACGTACCTGTAGGGCCTGTAGACCCAATCTGTCGAGATACTTCTGAACGGATTCGGGGCCGCCTAACAGCCGCAGGAGGATGTCGGTGGCAGTGTTATCTGAGCGCCCCACCGACAGCTCTAGCAACTGACGGAGCGGAACGTCCACATTCGCATTTGGGTACATATCCTGGAGCGGACTATATGTACCCTTATAGATGTCAGACGGAAGGAAATGTACTTGCTGGTCCAGTGACAGCTTACCCTGCTCGATCTCGTGCAGCACTGCTACGCCCAGCGGAAGCTTGAACGCTGATTGCATCGGCTGATGTCTGTCGGGGTTGAGGTCACAATCAAGCTTCGTTCCAGGCAACGAGCACGCGACCGCCACGGTGCCCTGTGCTTCCCTTGAAAGACGCGCAATCTGTAGTTGTAGCGGGGTCTGGGCGTAGGCAAAGGAGCTGACCACGGCGAACGATGCAAGCAGCCTCAACCAGAACATACGGTAAGTGTAACCTCACGGTAGCAGTAATCTGCAATCTCCCTATCGAAGGAGGTCAGATCGGTAACGGCAAGTCGCCCTTTCGGAAACTTCAGTCATGCACTCCAAACCGACCCACTACTGAAAGACAAATACAGAGATTCTGGCTTTGCCAGAATGACGAATCAGGGCGAGCGATCTTCAATCTGCGGCTTCGGCGATCAGAATCCGCAGATCGCGCAAATTGTGTCCCGTTGGCCCGGTGACTACCGTAGCTCCAACCCGGCTCAGCCACGTTGACGAGTCGAACTCCGCCAGCGCTCGCAGCGCAGATTCGCGACTACCCTCCCCATCCAGCGTGTGTTCATCCACAATCGCACCCGCAGCGTCGCTGTTGCCGTCGATGCCATCCGACCCAGCCGATAGTACGGCAATCGGCGCGTCGTCTGCGCGGAGTTGCGTCGCTGCATACAACGTGAAGTGCTGGTTCCGCCCTCCACGCGCGTTCACAGCAGCTTCCGCCACGCGGACCGTGACCTCGCCCGCCGAGATAAGGCAGACGCGCGAATGCTGGCGGCGCAGTTCACGCAACCGTTTGAGCAGATAATCCGCTGCCGCGTCATAGCTCCAGTCGTCGCATGTGTTGTCGATGACGGCATGGAAGCCAAGTCTCTCTGCGTGACTGCGCGCAGCCTCTGCCATCTCGTCGCTGTCGAGCAGCTTGCAGACATGCGCGTTTGGAGCATCCTCGCTTGTGGGGTACAGTGTTGCACTACGAACAGAATGCGGGGATTCTTCGCTGCGCTCAGAATGACAAGACGTTGCGGTATTGCAGTATTCAGGCACAGACTCCAACTGCTCCGGCTTGGGCGTCTCCGGCAATTCCGCGGACTCAAAGAATCGCCTTACAGGCGCGGGGAATCTCTCCATCAACCCGTACCGTGCAAGAATCCCGCGGCACTCGGCAACCGTGGTGGAATCGCCCACCGTCGGTCCGGAGCCGAGTGCGTCCAGATGCGCCGGTGGCACATCGGATACCAGCAGCGACATCGTCTGCGCCATTCCCGCTGCCAGCGCCAGCCGCCCTCCCTTCACTGCGGAGAAGTGTTTGCGCACGCAGTTCATCTCCACGATGGACGCGCCAGTGTGCACCAGCGCGCGATGGAATGCCACAGTGTCATTGAGCGAGATTGCCCCATCCAGCGGAAGCTCCATCATCGCCGAAGCCCCGCCGCTGAGTAGAAAAATGCATAGCGTATCGTTCGTGGAAATACTTAGCGTCGACGCGTCTCTGACCGCATGCAGCATCGCAAGCGCGGCCCTCGCTCCGGCAAAGGATGCTTCATTGGGGACGGGATGTCCTCCGCCAAAATACTGGATCGTCGCAGGCAGATTCTCCGGTCGCTCCGCCGCGATCAACACTCCTTGCAGATCGCACAATGCCGGCAACCGCAGCCGCCCCAGCAGCGCACTCAGCATCGCCGCCGCAGCCTTCCCCACGGCAACTATACGCACTCGCCGCAGCCGGTCGAGCGCAATCGCGTCACATCCCTCCACCAACAACTGCGCACCCGCCGCACCTGTAACCACACGCAGCTTGCGGTCGAAGGCACGCTCAATACTGCACTCCTTCAGTGCCTGCTCGAAGAGTGTGCGCGCTGTCTCTTTGAGATTCATCTCGCCCATCATCCAGCGCCCACTTCGGCAAAGGCGTACGGGCCTTCAGGAATTAGCGCAACGCTGACGTCTGCGGGCAAGCCATCGAAAAATGCAGCGATCGCCCGATTCACATTGCTGAAGCAGCGCTCACCCAGCGCGCCAATCTGTTCCGGCAATACGCCCGGCGTATACAGCAACATTTCGTTTCTCAGCCCGGCCAGCGCAATCTTCTCCAACTGCCACTGGTCAATGACCACCGGTGCATTCGCAATCTGATTCAGAAATTGCTGCGGCCCCGCATAGCTGCGCAGCATCGCGGCAAACTCCGGCGAGCCAATCCCCTCGGCGCACTCGCACAGCAGCAGAATCCTGCCACCCGGTTTCACAATATGGTGCGCGGAATGGAAGCCCTTCAGCGATTGGTAGAAGGTCAGGTCCAGCGGATGACCGGCCGCACTCGCAATGGCCGCATCGAAGAACTTCGGCACCAACGTCCTGGTGGACGACCGCACAAAGTCGACTCCCGCGGCATGTGCCTGCTCCGGCTCTCCGGCAAAGACGCCGCAGATTGCGCGCTGCTGGGTTAGTGCAACGTCCAGCAGAAAGTCGTGCCGCGCCATGCGCACCACCTCCAACAGCTCGGCGTGCAATGGGTTCTTCTCCACAGACCCCTCGTTGGCCAGCGGCTCGCGCATGAAGCGCGGCGAGTGCAGCACCTTGATCGTCTGTTGCGCGGCCAGCCCAGGCGCAACCAGCTTGCGCCCGCCGGAGAAGCCAAGCATCCAGTGCGGCTCAATGAAGCCAAGCGTGATGTGCAGGTCTGCATCCAGGAATCGGCGGTCGATGAAGACAGGCGTTCCACTCGCGGTCGCGCCCAGCCGGCGATGTTCGTCCATCCTGCGCGCATCGTGGTTGACCACGCGATAGCGCGATGCAATCTCCGCACCAACAATCGATTCAATCTCCGTGTGAGTCGCGCATCGATGCAGGCCGGTCGCAATCAGAATCGTGATTCCGTCCACCGGAATTCCCGCGGCGTGCAGCCGCTCTAACAGCGGCGGCAGCGTCTGGCGGTTGGGTGCGGGCCGCGTAATGTCACATACCGAGATCGCCGCTGTACGCTTGCCTGCCGCTAGTCTCACCAGCGGCTTCGATCCAATGGGATGATCCAGCGCCGCGCCAATCGTTGCTGTAGCATCCACCAGCGCAACGGCCGTCCGTCCTTCGACGAGCGAGTACAGCGGCCCATCGGGAAGCGTGACCGTCAGACCCGTCTTGCCAAAGGCGAACGCAGCCTGCATGAGTATCAGCTCCGAAGCGATTATTTGTCCGTCAGCGCGGCCACGCCCGGCAGGGTCTTGCCTTCCAGAAACTCCAGGCTTGCGCCGCCTCCGGTGGAGATGTGGGTAATCCTGTCTGCCACCCCGGCCTGATGGACCGCGGCGACCGAATCTCCGCCGCCCACGATGCTGGTTGCGTCATTATTGGCCGCCACCAGCTCCGCAATCGCATTGGTGCCATGCGCAAACGGCGCCATCTCGAAGACGCCCATCGGGCCGTTCCATAGGATGGTGCGCGCCTCGGCAATCTCCTTGGCAAACAAGTCGATCGTCGCGGGGCCAATATCCAGTGCCATCAGTTCGTCGGGGAAGGCACCCTTGCCAGTAAATATCTGCGTCTTTGCATTGGCGGCAAACTTGTCGGCCAGTACGTGGTCAATAGGCAACAGAAGCGTGACGCCCTTGGCCTTGGCCTTCTCCAGCGCGGCTTTGGCGACGTCGATCTTGTCCGCCTCGATCAGCGACTTGCCGGTGCTCTGCCCCAGCGCATTGAGGAACGTGTACGCCATCCCGCCGCCGATCAGTAGCGTATCGGCCTTGTCCAGCAGGTTGTCGATGACGTCAATCTTTCCCGATATCTTCGATCCGCCAATGATGGCGACAAACGGCCTATCCGGCTGGTTCAACACCTTGCCCAGGAAGTTCAGCTCCTTCTCCATTAACAGGCCTGCAGCCGATTGCGCCACATAATGGGTAATGCCCTCGGTGGAGGCGTGAGCGCGGTGTGCACTGCCAAACGCGTCGTTCACATACACATCGCATAACTCCGCTAATTGCTTGGCGAACGCCGGATCGTTGGCCTCCTCTTCCTTGTGAAAGCGCAGGTTCTCCAGCAACAGCGTCTGGCCGGACTCCAGCTCGCGCGCCATCTCCTTGGCAATCTCGCCGACGCAGTCTGGCGAAAAAGCAACATTCTCCGACTCGTTGAACTTCTGGTCCAACAGCACACGCAGCCGCGTGACAATGGGGCGCAGGCTCATCGACTCTACCGGCTTGCCCTTCGGCCGTCCCAGGTGAGAGCACAGAATTACTTTGGCCTTGTGACGTAGTGCGTACTCCAGCGTAGGTAGCGTCTCGCGGATGCGCGTGTCGTCGGTGATGACGCCGTCCTTCAGCGGAACATTGAAGTCTACGCGGATGAGCACGCGCTTATTAGCAAGATCCAGATCGCGAATCGATAGCTTTGGCATACAGATAGAGTATGTTGTTTTGTCCCCGATGGGAACCGGAAGATGGTAACCGCGGTCACAGAACCTTGCATGGTTGTGTGTATTGCAAGCTGAGCCCGCACCGATCATCGGCATCCGGCAAACAGCATCGCTCCTCATCATCGAAAAGATCAGCCATCTTTCCATGCTGCTGCATGTAACTTCTATGCATCCAACTTCAACAACATGGAACGACGGAGAGTTCCTGTGTATTCTGGCTCATGAGCCAAAACTTAAGTCAGAGGTAAACGATGCGCAAATACTTTGCAATTGCCGTCCTTCTTCTTCTCTCTGCTGTTGCAGCCCACGGCCAGGCCGTATCCATCTACGCCACTTCTTCCTCGGGCCATTTCTCAAACGTGCAGACTGGTTTGGCGTTGACCGGTTCCGGCGCTCAGGAGCAGTACACTAACTTCTGGGCTTCGGGCATCGGCGGAGGCGTCACCCTCAACTTCCTTCCCGTAGGCCCAGTCAAGCTGGGCTTCGACCTACGCGGCTCTACACGCCCTGGTACCGTCGGTGCGGACACCGCTATGGCTGGCTTTAGGGTTGGATTCAATCCGCCTCTCATTCACCTCAAGCCCTACATACAGGCCTCTGGCGGTTATGTGGCAACCCGCACCGTCAACCTCTCTACCAGCCCTACCAACCCCAGTCAGACTATTGGAGGTACCTTCACCAACCAATATGCGGCCTGGGAGATCCTGGGAGGCGTCGATGTTCCCCTTGCCTCCATCCTGGACCTGCGCCTCATAGAGATCGGAGGCGGCTCAGGCGCGAATATCCTCGGCACCTCAGGTACCCCAAACATCTCGCTGTTCACCTTCAACACCGGCGTCGTAGTCCACTTTTAGGGAATATGCTCGGCTCGGAACCTCAGAACGCACTATGCGTTCTGCGTTGACGCCGTCTCCGCAACGGCTTCATCCCCGCCACTGGTCGTCACCGGCAGCGATCCTGGCTGGCCCTTCACCCGCACGACCGTGATCTTCTCGAAGCCTTCCTTGAAGGTGGGAGGCTTCAGCCGCTCGGCCATCTTGTGCATCACCTCGTCGCTCACCTGGCGGTCGCGTTTTGCGTTGCGCTCCAGGCAAACAGCCAGCGGCACGTCGAAAAAGACTGCCTGCACCTCGTAGCCAAAGCTCTTCGCCATCTTGATCCACTGTTTGCGCTCGTGCGCGCTCAGGTTGGTGGCGTCCACGTAGTTCCACGGCATCTTGGCAATCAGGCGCGCCCGCAGCAGGCTGCGCAACGTGGAGAAGACGAGCCCCTGGTAACGCTGCTCGCTCATGTCGTCAAATAAAAGTGTGCGTAGCAGGTCGCTGGATAGAGGAGTGACTCCGCGCCGCTTATACCACGTCGTTTTACCCGATCCTGGCAGACCAATCGCCAGCACCACATAGCCGCGCGGCTCCTTTGGCGACACCGCGGCCTGCTCCTCCGGCGGCGTACCCAGCGACTCCGGCTGTGTTTCCACCACTATCTTTTTTTCAGGCTCGACCGGCGTGCTCTCCGCAGCATGCGTCCGTGCAGGACGGGCATGCCGAACTTGCTTCTCAGCCTGGCCGACCTGATCCGCTATTGCACCCTGGACCAAGGCTTGTGGCGGCTCGGACGAGGTTGCCGATAGCGGTTCGGGATAGTTCGGCCGCAATGGGGCCTGTTGATTCGAGGGCAGTTCCTGCCCACTCTTCCCCGTGGACTCCGATTCGTTCGGACCACGTCTGGAACGTCTTTTCATGATGTCGCGCATCCAATCGCGCACGTCGCGCATAGACACGCTTATAACAGGAGCGTAGTGGCTGCGGCAAATCACCCGCATCCACCCTGACACCCCACCCCCCACTTCGCGTCTACACCGGCGCGTCCAGGACTTGGGTAGCGGCACGGCACTTGGCGCGACGATACATCCGAATCCATTCCAATATGACAGATTTAGTGTGATTTCCATCACACTACACACGCCTGTACAGGCCCATTTCATTGCACCACCCCAACCCAGGTGCTAGCATTGAATTGACGACCAAATCAGATATTTCATCTTTCACAGGCGTTGAAGAGCTCCAATCGAACACTCGAAAGGACCTTCAAATCCTCACAGAGAAACCCATAGGAGCATCCAAAAATGGCGGTAAAGGTAGGTATTAACGGCTTCGGCCGCATCGGACGCAACGTCTTCCGCACTGCAATTGGCAACCCAGACATCGAGTTTGTCGCCGTGAACGACCTCACCACTCCGGCCACGCTCGCCCACCTGCTCAAGTACGATTCGATCCTTGGCAACCTGAAGAACGAGATCACGCATGGCGAGGACTTCATCTCCGTCGACGGTAAGAAGATTAAGGTCTTCGCGGAGCGCGACCCGGCCAAGCTGGATTGGGCCAGCGTCGGCGCAGAGATTGTCGTCGAGTCCACCGGCTTCTTCACCGACGCCACCAAGGCAAAGGCGCACCTCGGGACTACCGTCAAGAAGGTCATCATCTCCGCGCCGGCCTCCAATGAGGACCTCACCATCGTCCTTGGCGTGAATGACGACAAGTACGAGGCGGCCAAGCACAACGTCATCTCCAACGCCAGCTGCACCACCAACTGCCTTGCGCCCGTCGCCAAGGTGCTCAACGACACCTTCGGCATCGTCAGCGGTATCATGACCACCATCCACAGCTACACCAACGATCAGGTTGTGCTGGACACACCGCACAAGGACCTGCGTCGCGCCCGCGCCGCCGCTCTGTCGATGATCCCCAGCTCCACTGGCGCAGCGAAGGCCCTCAAGCTGGTCATCCCGGCGCTCAGCGGCAAGCTGGACGGCTTCGCCATCCGCGTCCCCACGCCCAACGTCTCGGTCGTCGATCTCACCTTCGTCGCCGAGAAGCCGATCACCGTGGAATCGATCAACGCCGCCGTCAAGGCTGCCGCTGCATCGGGCCCGCTCAAGGGCATCCTCGCCTACACCGAAGAAGAGCTGGTCAGCTCCGACTTCAAGGGCGACCCCATGTCGAGCACATTCGACTCCAAGCTCACCAAGGTCGTCGGCAATACCGGCAAGGTCATCGCCTGGTACGACAACGAGTGGGGCTATTCCTGCCGCGTCAAGGACCTCATCCTCTTCCTCGTCAAGAAAGGCCTGTAAACCGCACGCAATATCCACTTCGTAAACCAGAGAGGGCATCCCGCAAGGGATGCCCTCTTCTTGCTGATCAGAATGGATCAATCACACTGCGCGAAATAATAGCAGGTTGACCCCTAAAAAAATGGATCTGTATCGCCAATGTAGGGTGTCAGGACGCTGGTGTCTGTGATGGGGTCTGCGTAGAGATAGGGCGTGGTGGCGACGGTGAAGTTGAACGGCCTGCCACCGGCGTATGTTCCCGACAGATCGGTGGTTCGCAAAGCAGTCAATTGCGTCTTCTGGGCGGCGGATAGAGACTGATTCACCCGCACAAATATAGTCGCGTAGTTATAGTTATCCTCGCCGTCAAGATCACCGTAGGTTCCCGACAATGCCAGCACCTGCTTATTGACCTCCGCGCTGGATGCCGTCGAGACCATCAGGCTTCGCAGCAGAGTGGCGATCTGCGTCCGGATGGAGACGATATTAGTGTCGCCCGCGTAGAGATTGTTGCGTTGCGTATTCACCAGGTTGTCCATGATCGCAGCCTGCGACGCTGTCACGTATCCCAGTGAGCTATCGATCAGCGCGCTTCCGGTGGTCGCCGTCAGTTGCTCGCTGATGGTGTATCCGGAGACGCCGACGGCGGGTGCGTCCTTGATGTAGAAGCCGCCATAGTACGTTCCATGTCGCTCCGGGCAGAAGTAGACATCGGCATAGAGCGAGCCTTCGTACCAACTGAAAATGTCGCTGGCATAGGTCATCACCAACGTAGCAGTTCCCGCAGGAAGATGGCTCATCTGGCTGGCGATCTGGGCGTCGGTGATATTGGGCCACTCATTGAAGCCCTTGCCCTTCATCGACTCAAGATAGGCAATCTGGGTTGACGTCATGGAGTTGTAGATATTTACGTACAGCATGGCGCGATCGAATGCCAACTGCCCATCGATCAGGTAGAGGTTATGTGATGCCTGTTTGACCGCATTCAGACTGAGGCCTGTCGATCCGGCGGGAATGTCGCCCGTCAGATCACGCCGATACGCCTCCATAAGCGAGTATCTTTCGTAGGCGTACAGGTTGACGTTATCCAGTTGCGCCGATGCCAGCGTGATCTGTTGGGCCATCTGGGCGGCGTTCAGAATGTAGATCACATTATTGGCCACACGCGTTAGAAAATCGGTGTCGTGGCCCATGTTGTCGGGGTCTGTATCGCGCAGATATTGAAACCCTGTATAGTCGGCTACCTTGCCGGGAGGGAAAAAGGACTGCGCATCCAGATTGCCCGTGATCATCGCGAAGCCATCGAAGGCCAGCGTGTTGCTCTGCGCTCCGTCGGAGAGCGTCAGGGTCATATCGTAGCCCGAGGCCGAGTTCTCCGGTGTTACCGTAATGTGCTGGCTCACGTTATTGGTGCCGTTTGCGTTGGAGACTGTCAGAGTCGCAGTGAAGTTCCCGGAGGTTGCATAGATATGGTTCGGGTTTTGTAGCGTGCTGGAACTGCCGTCGCCGAAGCTCCACGACCACGCCGTGGGGCCTCCGGTAGAGGCATCTTGAAAGGCGACCGACTGAGCGCTGACCGGTGCCGTGGGTCCATAGCTGAATGCGGCTACCGCAAGAGAGCTTGAGACCGTGGATTGCAGGTTCATCGCGGGCTGGATCTTGTCAGCGCACCCTGCGATCCCAAGAGTTGCTAGCGTTACAAAAATCATCCAAATCATTCGACCTGTCGACATGAGGGCCCTTTGTGATGCAGAATTGCCAGAAGTAGAGCAGCGCCGTATGGTCGTTCAGAGGACTTCAAATCGAACCACCTGTACTGCATCGTCATCTTCGCTATCTCATAGCCCCTGACGCTGGAATAAGATCGGGGGATTACGAGCTCATCATAAATATCTGCCTGGCCTCTGCCACTCCCCTACTCGCCATCCCACCACCCGTCGCGATATAGTCATCTCGCCATGACGACCCATCTTTTCCGCGCCACCTCTCTCTTTGCCATTGCCACGCTCGCAATACTCCCTAACCTCGCCCGTGCGCAGGCCACGCCTCCGCTGGATCCCACGCGCAACCTGGTCATCCCGCCAGAATCCACCCACCGGCCGTTGCCGGAGCAGTACATCTGGACGCGCGGCGGGCCGCCCGTAGGCCAGGGCGAAGTCCAACCGCGCTTCTTCCGCGCTGCCTTCAATCTCACCGCCGCGCCACCCGACGCCACGCTCTATCTTGCCGGCCCGCGCTCCGCCAAAATCTACCTCAACGGCAAGCTGATCGACCAGTTCGACTCCGACCTGACCGCGCCCGGCCTGGACTTCCGCGTCTTCGCCACGCCGCTCACGGGTCTACGCGCGGGCCGCAACGTCCTCGCAATGGAGGTAGTGCGCGGCAAGGGTGGAAGCAAGTCGACCACAGTACCCAGCACCATCCAGATCGCCAACGGCAAGGTCGTCGTCGCCAAGGTCCTTCCCGCCGCGCTCTGGGTTCCCACCGGTTCGCCCGCGCTTCTGCTCTCTGACACCGCATGGAAGGCCACGCTCACCTTCACCACCGGCTGGGAGAACCCAGCCTTCGACGACTCCGCATGGCCCGCAGTCGCAACCCTCGGCCCCATCGAGACCGACATCAACCTGCGCCAGTGGAACACCGACGCGGGGATGTATAACTGGCCGGGCTACCAGGGCGTCTCGTCCTTCCTGCGCCAAACGCCGCTGCCTGCTGTCGCCGTCACCCACGTCTTCAGTGGGCGCAGCACCATCACCAATGCGGACGCGCTCACCAAGCCCGGCTCCGCACCACTCACTGTCCGCCTCGCCTCGCCGGAGCTGCCCCAGCAGGAGGCACCCAGCCTTGTTCTCGACTTCGGACGCGAGACAGTGGGCCGCCTGCAAATCGTCTCTACCTCTGCGCAATCGGCCACCATCGCCATCGAGTACGGTGAGTCGGAGAACGAACTGCTGAGTCAGCCCTACCTGGGTACAGACCTGCTGACGCTGCCCGCCAACGCCACGGCCTACGGGCCCAAGTCGGCATTCCGCTACGCGCGTGTACGCTTCCTCTCCGCGACTGCGCCCATTCAAATTGCCTCCATACAACTCAATGCCATCTTCTATCCCGTCAGCTACAGCGGCAGCTTCGAGTCATCTGACCCGCTGCTCAACAAAATATGGGAGACCGGGGCCTACACCGCGCATCTCTGCATGCAGGACGATATCTGGGATGCGCCCAAGCGCGATCGCGGACGCTGGGCCGGTGATCTCGACGTCTCAGGCCGCGTAATCGACAATGTCTTCGCCGACCGCTTTCTGATGGAAGACACCCTGACCCGCCTGCTGGACGACCGCGCACCCGGCCACCATGTTAACTCTATCCCTGGCTACTCCGCGCTGTGGATCTCCGCGCTGGACCAGTACTACCTGCACACCGGTTCGCTGGATTACCTGAAGAGCGTGCATCAGCGCCTGCTCGATCTGCTCACCACCATGGACACAGAGATGGATGCCGACCACCTCTTCGCCGACAAGTCCAAGGACTGGCCCTTCGTCGATTGGACAGCCGACCTCTCCGCCGACACACCTGAAGCCCGCCGTGGCACGCAGTTCGAGTACATCCTCGCCTACCGCGACGCAGCCTTCCTTTTGCGCGAGCTTGGTGACAACGCCGCAGCCGCTCAACGCGACCAGGCCGCCGCAGCACTTACCGCAGCAGCACAATCCCATCTGCTCGATGCATCCACAGGTACCTTCGGCAGCCGCTGGCAGGTCAACAGCATGGCTATCCTCTCCGGTGCAGCCACTCCAACTCAGGTTCCAACCATCTGGTCCACGGTGCTCACTCACACTGCGGATGCCACCTTCCGCGAGCCGCCCATCACGCCCTTCTACAACGCCTACGTCATCTCCGCCATGGCAGCCACAGGCCACCGCGCAGAGGCCCTCGATTGGATTCGCAAGTACTGGGGAGGCATGATCCGCGAGGGTGCAACCAGCTTCTGGGAGGCCTACGACACGCACTGGCCCACGGCCAATCCGCATGTCTCGCTACAGGCTGACGGCACCTCAGGCTACTACGTCTCGTTGGCGCACGGCTGGTCGTCCGGCCCCACCTCGTGGTTGATGGAAGAGATTCTTGGCATCCATTCCACCGCCGCCGGCTTCCGCACTGCAACCCTCCGTCCCGATCTCGCAGGCCTGGCCTGGGCGCGCGGCACAGAACCTACTCCCCACGGCCCCATCGCAATCGATCTCAAGCCCACGCAAACCACCATCACTCTTCCTGCTGGCATTGAGCTTTCTGTCCTGGTTCCCATCTCACCCGGCCATAGCACCGTTCTGCTCAATGGAAATCAGGTCACGCCCGGCCCACTCAGCGAAGACGGCATGCGCGCCAGCATTGTGCTCAACCAGCCGGGAACCTATACCCTGCAAACGCAGTGATTTGTGTTTTTATAACTACTCCTGTGGACAGGCGCAGAGAACAAAACGCAATCGCGCTTCACTTATGTGAATTAGACGATTGAATCGATTCTTCGGGCAGGCTGAATCCCTTAAGCCGGTTTGCCCTTTAGAATCTCCAGCGCCTTGGTCAACTGCTCGTCGATATGCACGCCGGACTTCTTTACCGCAGGTGCCGGTGTCGCTGTCGGCAGAGCCTCTCCCTGATCCATGCTCGCGTTCTCGTCCGGCCCAGAGGCCACCATTACATCCGGGGTCACGCCGTCATCTTGCAGTTTCTTGCCAGAAGGCGATCCATACTTGGCCACCGACAGAATCAATGCCGCGCCGTCGGCCAGTTCGAAGGTCTTCTGCTGTGTGCCTTCGCCGAAGGTTCTCTCGCCCACCAATTCGGCTCGCTTATTGTCCAGCAGCGCAGCGGCTACCAACTCCGCAGGACCTGCCGTTCCACGATTCACCAGCACCACCACAGGTGCCGTCGCCTGGATAGCCTTCGCCGGATCGGCCGCGAACATCTGCTTGGGAAACTTCTGCCCCTCCAGGGTCGCAATGGTCCCGCTCTTCAGCAGTAGATTGGATAGACGAATCGCCTCCGTCATATCCCCTGCCGCCACGTCGCGCAGGTCCAGCAGCACTTTCTTGTTGCCTGCCTTCGCCATCCCCTTCAGCTTGGCCTCTACCTCGGATACGTGATCGTGGTCCAGAATCTCAGGCTTCAGATACAGAATCGATGCGTCTTCGTAGAGCGCCTCTCCTACCGGAGGTACGCTCTGTAAACTTCGTGTCATCGTAATCTTGTCAGGCTCAGCGCGGCTGGAACGCACCACCCCTACCGTCAAAGTGCTGCCGGGCGCGCCCTCCAGCATCAACCGGATCATCGCCAGCGAGATTTCCTGCGTGTCTTTGCCTTCGATCGCTTCCAGGATGTCGCCATCCACCAACCCGGCCTTGTCAGCAGCGCTTCCTGGTACCACCGACACTACGGTCGCATATCCATAGCGCTTGGAAATATTGATCCCCACCTGCGCCATGCCGCCCTTGTCTGCCTTATAGCTCTTGTAGTCCTCCGGAGTCAGGTAGCTGGAATCCGCGTCCAACGACTCCAGCAGCCCACGCAGCGCACCATTGGTCACCGCCGGAATGCTCGGATCGGTCACATAGTCTGTCTGGATGTGACGCAGCACTTCGCTGTAAACATCGATCTGGCGATACGCGCCGTCCTGTCCCGGAGCCGCAGCGCTCACACTTCTGGAGTTAACACCCAGAAATACAGCCAGAACCAGCACAACCGACACTGCGAGCAGCAGAATCTTCGAAATCTTTGGCATAAGTCGCAGCATCTCCTCGGGGCCGTTCTCGTCCTCTGGGCTCCAGCCCACCCGGCCGCCCCTCAGGATTAGACGCATCCCAACGGCAAGCCGATAGAAAAATCATATACCGCCACTGCATTCGCTGCGAACCGGGCATCGCGAACCATACCGTTTCTTAATGGGAGTTGAGATAACCTGACTCCATGTACACCCGTGTCGATCCAGACCATAGAGCGGTCCCCGTCCTTCTTGGAGTCGTCACCATGGCCTGTGTTGCACTTCTGCTCCTCAGCGATCTCTTCCCCAATCTTCTTCCTGCACGTACGCATGGCTATGTCGAGGCAACTCCGCTTGCCCTCATCGCGCTGGTCTACCTGCTATATCAGAGTGTGCATCGGCCTCCGCTCAGGGAGTGGATCAAAGCCATCCTGCTGGCCGCTGCCTTTCTCTTCTGGTCGGCCAACCAGTTCTGGCCAAACCCCCATCAGGCCACCATCTTCAACGATCTCGCCATTGCACTCTTCGTACTCGATGTCTTTCTGGTCATCATCGGCTGGCCCGCCGCCTCGCCAGATGCGTCCTTCGCGGAGACCTATGCCAGTCCGCAGCCTCCGCACATCTCGAATGGAATTGAAAGATAATTGGTGGCGGTGAGTGGAATCGAACCACTGACCTCGGCGTTATGAGTGCCACGCTCTAACCATCTGAGCTACACCGCCAGGTGTAAAAAGGGGCTGCAAAAGGGCAGGAATCGCGCCCGAGCCCTATCAGCAGGACTCCAAAGCACAACTTAGCTATGATACTGGAAACGGCATCGCGCGTGAAGCGGACGACATGCTAATCCAATTGCACCCCCCATGCTTCCTCACTCAGCACTTTTGCCGTACCATCCCATGATCTCTCCCCTGCGCACACTCGGCGTCATCCCAGCCCGCCTCGCTTCTACCCGTTTACCGCGCAAAGTGCTGCGCGAGATTGCAGGCAAGCCTCTGCTGGCTTGGGTCGTAGAAGCCGCGCGCGCCTGCCCACAGCTCGACCAGGTGCTGGTTGCCGCAGACTCTGAGGAGGTTGCCGAGCTTTGCCACCACCTCGGCTTCCCTGTCCAACTCACCTCGCCGGATCTGCCCAGCGGCACCGACCGCATCCATGCCGTCGCTCAACTCATCGATGCAGATATCTACGTCAACATTCAGGGAGACGAACCGCTTCTGCGTCCCGAACACATCACCGCGCTGTTGCGTCCGTTTACATGCGCATGGGTCGATGTATCCACGCTCAAGGTCCACTGCACGGAAGAGAACATCACCAACCCCAACGCCGTTAAGGTGGTCACCGCGAGCGACGGTCGCGCGCTCTACTTCTCCCGAGCCACCATCCCCTACCACCGCGACACCGCCGATCCAGCGCCGCAGTACTGGAAGCACATCGGACTCTATGCGTATCGGAAGTCTGCGCTCAACTTATTCCCCACGCTTCCCGCCAGCGCGCTGGAACGCGCCGAGCGCCTGGAACAATTGCGCTTCCTGGAAAATGGCCTGAGCATCTACGTTGGGCCCACCCAGCACGACACCATCGGTGTGGACACGGAAGCCGACTTGAAGCAGGCCGAAGCCCGCCTCCGCGCCCTGTAATTCTACAGATGCTCCTGCATGATCTCCGCCAGCACTTCGCGACTGGGACGAACGCGACTCTCCGCCAGTGTAGCCAACGGCTCATCTACCATATGCAGCAGCGTGGTGAAGTCCGTCTGCTTCGTATCGACGTAAAAGACTCCAGTCAGCACCTCGCCCTTCGCGTGCGATTCCATCAGCATCTTCATTGCCAGCACCTTGTCGGTGGGAGTGTAGTCTTCGTGGATCTTGCGCAGCCGTAGATGCGACCCGTCGTGCAGCGGAACGTCCACGGTCGTGTCGTGGTCATAGTCCACTTCGATGTCCTCGAAGAACGGCACGAGGCCAACTTCGCCGACCACATCGTCATGCTCCTGCATGTATTTGTAGCTCTTGGTGGATCCCTCGTGGTCGTTGAACGTGACACACGGTGAGATGATGTCCAGCAGTACGGTGCCCTGATGCGCGATCGCCGCCTTCAACATGGCGGAGAGTTGCTTCTTGTCGCCGGAGAAGGAGCGGCCCACAAACGTCGCTCCAATCTGGATGGCCAGCGCGCAGATATCGATGGCCGACAGTTCGTTGACTACGCCGTTCTTCAGCTTGGAGCCCAGGTCGGCAGTCGCGGAGAACTGACCTTTGGTCAGCCCGTAGACTCCGTTGTCCTCCACGATATAAATCATCGGTACGTTGCGCCGCAGCATGTGAATGAACTGTCCCATGCCGATCGACGCGGTGTCGCCGTCGCCGCTAAGGCCGATGGATCGCATCGTCTTGTTGGCCAGCAATGCGCCCGTTGCCACCGAGGGCATACGGCCATGCACCGAGTTGAAGCTGAACGAGCGAGACATAAAATAGGCAGGCGATTTCGACGAACAGCCAATGCCGCTCATCTTCATCACACGTTCCGGATGGATGCCCATCTCGTAAAAGGCCTCTGTAATGCGCTCGGAGACTGCGTTGTGTCCGCAGCCGGCACACAGCGTCGTCTTGCCACCGCGATAGTCCAATATCGCTAGACCGATGCGGTTCATCTTGGCCGGCTTGGCTGGGGCAGGAGCGGTTGTTTCCGGAATGGTCAGTGCTGGCGTGGTCGACATAATGGCTAGCGTGCTCCTTCTTGGGCGGCAATGGCATTGGTAACGCTTTGTGCGTCGATAGGCAGTCCGTTGAAGTGCAGCACGGAGTGCAATTTCACCGCATCCGCAGCATCCAGATGCGTCTTCAACAGGCCCTGCATCTGCGCGTCCCGGTTCTGCTCCACCACATAAATACGTTCGTGGCTGGCAACAAAATCGGCAACTTCCTGGGTAAAGGGGAAGGCGCGAATCCGCAGGTAGTCGGTTGTCAGCCCAGACTCGCGCTCTAACTGGTCGCGACTCTCAATCACTGCCCAGTGGCTGGTGCCGAACGCGATGATTCCCACCTTTTGCCCGCCCTTCCCTTCCAGAATCGGCTTGGGTACAAGCGTCTTCGCGGTCTCGAACTTGCGCGACAGGCGCAGCATGTTCTTCTCATAATCCTCAGGCCGCTCCGAGTACAGAGCTTTTTCGTTGTGGCCGGAACCGCGCGTGAAGTACGCCGCCAAGGGATGGTCCGTTCCCGGCAAAGTTCGATAGCCAATGCCGTCGCCGTCGACGTCCTTATAGCGCGCAAATCCGCCCAGCTTCTCCAGTTGCTCCGCATTCAGCACTTTGCCGCGATTGATTGGCTTCTCAGGATACTCGAAGGGCTCCGACATCCAGTTATTCATACCCAAATCGAGATCGCTCAAAAGGAAGATCGGAGTCTGCAATTGTTCCGCAAGATCGAAGGCCTCCATGCCCATCTCATAGCATTCCTTCACCGACGCGGGAAGCAGCATGACGTGCTTGGTATCGCCATGCGACAGGCCCGCGATAAAGCTCAGATCGGCCTGCGAAGTGCGCGTAGGCAGGCCGGTGGATGGGCCTGTGCGCTGTACATCGACGATGACACCTGGAATCTCCACGAAGTAACCCAGGCCGGCAAACTCCGTCATCAAAGACAGTCCAGGGCCGGAGGAGGCCGTCATGGCACGCGCGCCTGCCCATCCAGCTCCCATCACCATGCCAATTGCCGCCAGTTCATCCTCCGCCTGTACCACCGCGAAGCTCGACTTCCCATCCTTCTCCACCCGGTACTGCTTCAAATAATCGATCAGGTCTTCCACCACCGACGTAGACGGAGTGATGGGGTACCAGGCCACCACGGTCACACCGGCAAACAACGCGCCCAGAGCCGTGGCGGAGTTTCCGTCAATCAGAATCTTGCCCTGGGTGGCATTCATCGACTCAATGACGTAAGGGTCCTGCTTGGCCAGCGTCGCAGCGGCGTACTCGTAGCCCGCGCGCACAGCGTTCATGTTCAGCTCCGCCGCCTTCACCTTCTTGGCAAACTGCTGGCGAACCGTCGCCTCCAATATCTGCATTTCGATGGAGAGCAACTGCGCGGCCACCCCAACGTACACCATGTTCTTTACCAGCTTGCGTATCTTCGGTTCCGCGCCGGTGGCCGCTGTAAGCCGGTCGAATGGCACCGAGTAGAACGTCACATCCGTGCGCAACGCATCCAGCTTCAAGGGCTCGTCGAAGATGACGACCGCCCCTGCTGGCAGAGACATTACATCCTCCTCGGCGCGCTCCGGGTTCATGGCAATCAGGATGTCGGTCTCATGCTTGCGTGCGATCCAGCCGTGTTTGCTCACGCGGATCGTGAACCATGTGGGTAATCCCGCGATGTTGGAGGGGAACAGGCTCTTGCCGGAGACAGGCACTCCCATGTGAAAGATGCTGCGTAGCAGTATGGCATTGGCCGATTGTGATCCGGAGCCGTTGACGGTTGCTATCTGAATGGAAAAATCATTGACGGTCCGAGGTGCGCCGCTCGCAAGCTCCGAGGTCGGCTGGCCCTGTGCCACAAGGTCGCTGGTTATCATTTAAGAATGCATCCCTCTCATGTGTAATTACTCTTATCGTAGACGAAAGAAGACGTATAAAAGTCCGCCGCACTCTTGTTCGGTAATGCTCCCATGCGCGCATTCCTGTTGCGCTCGCAGGCCACCCCTTGCTTGGAGTACGTCTTTCCGCCCACTCTAGATTGTATTCCTCTCAGCCCCACGGAAGATACGACAGAAGATGCAGTCGTCGTCCTGCGGAGCCTGTACAATTCCTGTGGTTGCAGTGCAGGAAAGTGAGCGGGGTAGACATATGCCGGATCCGATTGACTTTACCCAGGGGCGTCTGGAATCAAGGGGGCCGCGTGATCCGCGACTTCGCCGCAAACTGGTCATCTTCCTGGTTATCGTTGCCGCAATCTTCTTCGGCAGCAAAACCGCGCTATCCTACTGGGTCGACCTGCTTTGGTTCCACTCACTCGGCTATGGCGACGTCTTCTGGACCGCGTGGCGCTTGCAGTGGGGCATCTTCGCGTTCTTCTCGGTTATAACCTTCGCCATCCTGTACGGAGCATTCTCCGCGCTCAAACGCGCCAGCCAGGCCAGCCTGCCCAGTGCGCGACAGATTCTCTTCGGCGGGCAACCCGTCAATCTCTCCATCGAACCTGTCCTGCGCATCGTGGGCCTTGTCGGTTCGCTCATCGTTGCAACCATCTCCGGTGCCTCCATGATGGCCGATTGGCCTACCCTGGCTCTCTTCTGGTACGCGCCGCATGCTACTGGCAGCGTAGTCGATCCTATCTTCGGCCTTCCCCTTAACTTCTTCCTCTTTGCCTTGCCCGCATGGCAACTCATCCTTGGATGGCTGCTTACTCTCGCTGTCATCGTTTGTGTCGTCGCACTCGTCCTGATCGCCATTGCCGGCGGATTCAGCCTGCTCGATCGAAACACCGTTGGCCACTCCGAACTGCCTTGGCGCGGTCTCTCCCTCAGCGTCGCGTTCCTGCTTATCATGGTCGCGACCAACGTCTACGTCAGCCGTTTTCAAAGCCTGCTGGACCATCACACCATCTTCGACGGCATCAACTTTACCGATGCCCATGTCACCCTCACCGGGCTGCTCATCGTCAGTATTGCACTGCTTATGGGCGCTGGCATCGCCCTGCTCAACGCGCTGCGCGGAACGCGTGCGAAACTCCTCATCGCCTCCATAATTCCAGCAGTAGCCTGCTATATCCTGATGAGCCTGGTAGGCGTGTGCGTCAGCAACTACGTCGTCAAGCCCAACGAGTTGGTGCGCGAGACGCCCTACATCGCCAACAACATTAAGCTGACCCAACAGGCATATGGGCTCGACCAGTTCCAGCAGCGCGAGTTTCCCGCCGAAACCACGGTCGATGCCGCCGACCCCGCCAACAATCAGCCCACCCTGCAGAACATTCGCCTGTGGGACTGGAAGGCGTTGCAGGATACCCTGCGTCAGGAGCAGGAGATTCGCACCTACTACGACTTTCCCGACGTAGACATCGATCGCTACAGCATCGACGGAACCATGCGCGAGGTGATGCTGGCTACGCGCGAGTTGAACGTGGAGAAGCTGCCTGACACCAGCCGCAACTGGATCAATGAGAAGTTGGTTTACACCCATGGCTACGGTGTCACTATGAATCCAGTCAATGGATTCACTACGGAGGGCCTGCCCACCCTCATGCTCAGCAATATGCCCGTGCAGAGCACCGTCAAGGGCCTTAACGTCACTCGGCCTGAGATCTACTTCGGCCTGTTGACCGATACCGATGTCTACGTCAAGACCCGCCAGCAGGAGTTCGACTTCCCCCAGGGTCAGACCAACAGTGTCACCTCCTACCAGGGTACGGGCGGCATCGAATTGGGTGGATTTCTGCGCCGCGTCCTGCTCGCCTTCGAGCGTGACGACCTGGATAAGCTGCCCTTCAGTGACGACGTCAACAACCAGAGCCGCCTTCTGATGCGGCGCAACATCCGCGAGCGCGTAGCCACCCTGGCTCCCTTCCTCACCTTCGATCAGGACCCCTACATTGTGGTCGGCGACGATGGCCGACTCTCCTGGGTCGTCGATGCCTTCACCACCTCCGACAGCTACCCCTACTCCACCCACCACGACATCGACGACACCACCATCAACTACATGCGCAACAGCGTCAAGGCGGTCATCGATGCCTACAACGGCACTACCACCTTCTACGTCTTCGACAACAACGATCCGGTGCTCGCCGCCTACCGCAGCATCTTCCCCAGCCTCTTCCAGGACGCGTCGCAGATGCCCACCGACCTGCGCAGACACGTTCGCTATCCGGAAAAATTATTCAAGCTGCAGGCAGATGTCTATGGCCTCTATCACATGACTGACCCGTCAGTCTTCTTCAATCGTGAAGACCTCTGGTCCGTGGCAACCGAGTCCACTGGGCAGAACAGCGATGGCCAGCAGTCCCCTGTGCCCATGGAGCCCAACTTCGTTCTGATGAAGCTTCCAGGCGAGACCGGCGAAGAATTCGTCGAGATTCTTCCCTTCACTCCGGCCAATCGAAACAACCTCATCGGATGGATCGCCGGACGCAGCGATGGGGCGCACTACGGCACGTCTGTGGTCTACGACTTTCCCAAGACCAAACTGGTCGACGGCCCGCAGCAGATCGAGTCGCGTATCGACCAGAACGCACAGCTCTCCGGCCAGTTGACCCTGTGGAACCAACAAGGCTCGCACGTTGTCCGCGGAAGCCTGCTCGTCATCCCCTCCGGCAAGGCACTTCTCTACGCCGAACCCATCTACCTGCAAGCCCAGCAGAGCCCCATGCCAGAGCTGCGCCTGGTCGTCCTCGCGCTGCAAGACAAGCTGGCCTACGGGCCAACCTTCGAGGCGGCACTCGCTTCCCTCTTCGGCGGAGAATCTTCGTCCCTCAGCCCCAGCGAATCCGCTTCTGCCCCGCCACAACCTGGGACCGCAGCCAAGCCCGCTCCGCAAGCGGCAACCGATCTCAATGGCTTGATCGATGCCGCGGCGAAGGACATGACGGACTATCAACGCCTCACCGCCGAGGGCAAACTAGGCGAGGCCGGCCAGAAGCTCGATCAACTCAAACACGACATCGATCAACTCAATTCGCATAAAAAATAGCTCGCTGGGCTCGTCCAATCGAAATCCTGATGAATCCGTTGCTACATCGCATCAGCACGGCTTCTACCACAACCCATTCTCGACACGTCACATTGAATACTCTCGTGTATACTGTTTTCATGATTTCCCACTCCACCCCCGTTCAGGCCATGGCCATGTGTATGTGCCTGTGTTGCCGACCGTGGGTGTGTGGAAACACTCTGATGCGCTAGTCGCAAACCAGATCAGCTTCCAAACGGCTCACGGTCCTCCAGGGACAGTGGGCCGTATTCATTGTTCCAGGGATTGTTCCTCTCACATCCACGTAAAATAACCACGGGCAAAGGAGTACGAAATGTCAGAACAATCCGCAGCACCCAAACAGCATCTTGCCACGCTTGCAGTCCACGCTGGCCAGGTCGTCGATCCCGCCACCAACGCACGCGCCGTGCCCATCTATCAGACCACCTCGTACCTCTTCAACGATTCGGACCACGCGGCGCGTCTCTTCGGCCTGCAGGAATTCGGCAACATCTACACCCGTCTGATGAATCCCACCACTGATGTCTTCGAGAAGCGCATTGCTGCGCTCGAAGGCGGTGTTGCCGCTCTCGCTACTGCCTCCGGCCAGGCCGCCGAGACCCTCACCATCCAGACCCTGGCTAGCGCCGGCGAGGAGATCGTCTCCACCACTTCGCTCTACGGCGGCACCTACAACCTCTTCCACTACACCCTGCCCCGCCAGGGAATCACCGTCCGCTTCGTCGATGCAGACGACTTTGCCGGATTGCGTGCGGCCATCAACTCCAAAACTCGCGCCCTCTACACCGAGACGCTGGGTAACCCCAAGCTTGACGTCGTCGACATCGAGAAGCTCGCCGCTATCGCGCACGAAAACGGCCTTCCCCTCATCGTCGACAACACCTCCGCCTCACCCGCTCTCGTCCGGCCCATCGAATGGGGCGCGGATATCGTCATCAACTCCGCCACCAAATTCATCGGTGGCCACGGCACCACCCTCGGCGGTGTCATCGTCGATGCCGGCAAATTCGACTACAAGGCCTCCGGCCGCTTCCGCGAGTTCGTCGAACCAGACGCCTCCTATCACGGCCTCTCCTACACCGAGGCATTCGGTCCGCTCGCCTTCATCCTCAAAGCTCGCGTGCAGGGATTGCGCGATACCGGCGCAGCTCTCTCGCCCTTCAGTTCCTTCCTCCTGTTACAGGGCGTGGAAACACTCCATCTGCGCATGGAGCGCCACTCGCAGAACGCACTCGCCGTCGCTAAGCATCTTGAGTCGCACCCAGGTGTCGAGTGGGTCAACTACCCCGGTCTTGCCTCCAGCAAGTACCACGCCCGCGCGCAGAAGTACCTGCCCGACGGCAAGGGCGCGCTCATCACCTTTGGCATCAAGGCGGGCTCCAGCGGAAGTGCATTCCAGGCCGGCAAAAAGCTCATCGACTCGGTGAAGCTCTTCTCTCACCTGGCCAACATCGGCGACTCAAAATCGCTGATCATTCATCCCGCCTCCACCACGCACGCACAGCTCACCGTGCCGGAGCAGGCTGAGACAGGCGTCACTCCGGAACTCGTCCGCCTCTCCGTCGGCACAGAGGATATTCGCGATCTCCTTGCCGATCTGGATCAGGCAATCCTCATCGCTAACGGCCTCGCCAAGTAGAATCAATCCAACCATGACCGAAGAAGATCCAATACCAATACCAACGCCGTCCTTCGAGGGAGACTTCGTACTCAACGAAGTCCTCTCCCTCGAGAGCGGCGAGATCCTCGTCAATCCCACCCTGCACTACGCCGTCTATGGCCAGCTCAACGCCGCGCGAGACAATGCCGTCCTGGTCTGTCATGCCCTCTCCGGTTCCGCGCAGGTCGGCGCCTGGTGGCCGCAACTCTTTCTCCCCGGCGACCTCGGCCTGCTCGATCTCTCCCGCGACTGCGTCATCGGCATCAACATCTTCGGCTCCTGTTACGGCTCCACCGGCCCCGGCTCCATCGATCCCGACACTGGAAAGCTCTACGGTCCTACCTTCCCCCTCATCAGCATTCGCGACATCGTCAACGCCCAGGTCAAGCTCATCGACCACCTCGGCATCCCTCGCCTCAAGCTCGCCATCGGAGCATCCATCGGCGGCATGCAGGTTTTAGAGTGGGCCATCTTATTTCCCGATCGCGTCGCCCGCGTCGTCGCTATCGGCGTCGCGCCACTGGGAGCCATGGGTCTCGGCCTCAACCACCTCCAGCGCCAGGCCATCATGCTCGACCCGGCATGGAAGGGCGGCTGCTACCAGCCCGGGCACGGTCCCAAGGGAGGTCTCGCCCTCGCCCGCGCACTCGGCATGGTCAGCTATAAATCAGTTCCGCTGCTGGAAGAGCGCTTCGCCCGCAAGCCCAACCGCTATGGCGACGAGAACCCATTTATCTCCGCCTCCGCCGGGCAGAACGGCCGCTTCGACGTCGCCGGATACCTCGACTATCAGGGCCAGAGCTTCATCTCCCGCTTCGACCCCAACTCCTACATCTCCATCACACGCACCATGGATATCTTCGATCCAGTCCGCGCCCACGAGACGCCCTACGTCGCCTACGCACGCATCAGTGCGCACCTCACCCTCGTCGGCATATCCACCGACTGGCTCTTCCCGCCAGAAGACGTCCGCTCCCTGGCCGCCATCATCCGCGCCGCCGGCGCCCGCTGCGACTACCGCGAGATGGCCTCCAACCACGGCCACGACGCCTTCCTCGCTGAACCAGACCAGCTCGTCCGCCTCCTCACCCCCGTCTTCGAATAGCGCCGTGTGCCTCACATCTCGCCTCTGAGATGCGGGATATATCACCACTATTTCGGGTGCCCCATCCAAGCTTCGCTGGGGTGTGTGAAGGTCGTCATTCTGCGCGAAGCTCAGAATCTCAGTCGTTGCATTTTGTCTCATTTGTCATTCTGAGCGCAGCGAAGAATCCCCGCATTAGCCCTTGCCGGGTGCCCCATGCATCGCGGCATCTGAGATGTGGGATCGGCTTCTAATCCGTCCCCATCTGGCATCAGATTTTGACCCGTGTCCTCACTTTTCCTCCGTGTTCTCTGTGATTCGTTTTTCATTCCCCAAAAACACCAACAAATCCGCGTGTCAAGTCCCTCCACCTTCCAAAATCCCCATAACCCACATTCCACCAACCACTTACCTCCAAAAAATTGTTGGCATAAGAGATATCCTTCACCGCGTATAATTAAAGCAGTAGAGAGAGTAGAGATAAGCCCGACACATGCGTCGGGCCATCGCATTTAAGCCCCAACGGTCCAAAAGGGAATAAGACTCATATACCACCGGGGGATATACCGTATACCCCCGGTACATATACTTTTCCCTTTGTTTTGGATACTTTGAGAAAAATGGGGGAGGGGGTACCACCGTGGCACGAACCAGACACAGGCCTGACAGGTTGGACTGGGGACATAGCTGACACTGCACAAGTCCACCGGCCGAGTGCTCCCATCCTTCGCAGTTACGCCGATTGCCCTATCCCCTCCCGTGTGGAATGATGGAGGCGGCAAAATTTAGTTGTTTCCCTAGGGGTCAGCATGAAGTCGGCAACCACGCAACAGCGTTCTTCTGCGCACAGGCGCAACAAATCAGCCTGCGCAACGGCAATTCAACACTCCCAGAACGCGGAGGTCACACAATGACCACCAGGCCAAATGCCCCGTCCGACACACGCGCCCTCATCGCCGTCGATCTTGGCGCTGAGAGCTGTCGAGTCTGCCTGCTGCGCTGGAAGGACGGCCGCCCGTCGATCCAGGTTGTCCATCGCATCCCCAATAATCCGCGCGAGATTGACGGCGGCCTGCACTGGGACCTCAAAGCCATCACCTCCGGCCTGGAAGAGGGTCTGCGCAAGTGCGCCACGCTGGCACCCGAGGGCATCCGCTCCATCGCCGCTGACGGCTGGGCCGTGGACTATGCGCGCGTGGACGCCAACGGAGTACCGCTGGCCGATCCCTTCTGCTATCGCGATCCGCGCAACAACGAGTCGCAGAGCGCAGCGCAGCGCCTCATTAGTCAAGCCCGCCTGCGCGAGCTTACCGGCGTACAGATCCTACCCTTCAACACCGTCTACCAGCTGTACGCAGACAAGCTGGCCGGCCTGCCCGAGGGCAAGCAGTGGCTCAACTTTCCGGAGTATCTGCTGTCGCACTGGGGCGGCGAGCGCGTCTCCGACTACACCATGGCAACCCACACTGAGCTGGTCGATCTAAATACCCGACAGTGGTGTCAGGAGATATTCGTCGCCCTCGGCCTCAACCCTACCTGCGCACCCAGGATCGTTCCACCCGGTACCGCGCTGGGCAAGCTCAGCGGCCCACTGGCCGCGCTGCCCGCCTTCAGCAATACCACGCTGATCGCGCCCGGCACCCACGACACCGCAACCGCCATCGCCGGCATCCCCGCCACCGGCAACGACTGGGCCTACATCAGCTCCGGCACATGGTCGCTGGTCGGCATGTTGATCCAGCAGCCGTGCAACAGCGTCGGCTCCACGGCTGACAACTTCACCAACCTGGGCGCAGTGGGCGGAGGCATCTGCTTCCACAAGAACGTCAACGGCATGTGGCTCATCAGCCAATGCATGGCCCAATGGGCACTGGACGGGAAGACCTGGTCAATCGTCGATCTGGTGGCCGCCGCTGAGAAGACCCCTTGCCCCATCGGTCTGCTCGATGTCGACGATCCCGATCTGCTGCTGCCGGAGCACATGCCGCAACGCATCAATAACCAGAGAAAGAAAAACGACATTGCCCTGCTCGACGAGTCGCCCAGCAATGCGCCCGCCTTCGCCAGCCTCATCTTCCACTCACTGGCCGCGCGCTACGCAGCCGTGCTTAACCGCGTCGCCTCGCTCACTGGCAACAAGCTGAAGCGCCTCTTTATCGTCGGCGGTGCCAACCAGAACGCATTCCTGAACCGTCTCACCTCGGAGGCCACCGGTCTCGAGGTCTTCCGCGGATCGCCTGAAAGTTCTACCGTCGGAAACTTCGCCGTGCAGATGGCAACCCTTGAAGGCGACCGCGACGATACTATCGGTGCCAAACCAGAGGCCGTCGCACACTGGGCCGCCCTCTTCATCGAAGCGCTCGAACAGGCAACAGCCGCAGCCGCCAAGTAGTAGCTGCTTCCGCGCAATCTACGGCTGTTGTGCACCCACCGGAGCCAGGTTGTATACCCGTTGGAACAACGAATGGAATTCAAAGTCCCCGGCCCGCCCACGTTTTTCATCGATCGTGCGCGCCACCGCAATATGGTACGCCGGCAGAGCGATTATATATTCGCCAATCTCGCCCTCGTGTCCCACTATGAAGCGGCCATTCAGGTTGCTGTATACCGGAATCATCTCGCGCCCTGCCACCGAGGAGATCGCCTCCAGCTCCGACGCGCTGAACTGCTGTTTTATTGCCTGACCAAACTTGATTCCACCCTTGAACTTCCTGCCTGCCAAAGTTCGCAGCTTCACCACAAGCTCCGGCGACAGTCCTGCCTTCTCCAGCGCATCCACCGTCGCACTAGAAATCGTCAGGCGTGCATCCGGCGGATCGTGGACGAACAGGCCCAGGCCGTATGGATTGGCATCTGTTCCCATCGAGATTAATGACGCTTGTTCGGCAACGGCCAACCATCGCTCGGAGACGATCTGTTTGCCCTGCCATTTGCCGTCGTCGGCCAGCACGCAGGCAATCTTCACCATGTCGCTCACCTTCAGTTCCAGGCCATCCATCGCCCAGGTGTTGCCCGCGTCGTCGTGACGGAACTTGTAGTCCGTAATACCAAGTGGCTTGAACAGGTTCTCCACAAGCCACTCTTCCATCGATTTCCCTGTTACCTTGCGAATGATGCCGGACTCAATGTTCACCGCGCGGTTGTTGTACTTCACCTCTTCGCCCGGCGCCGATACCACGGGTGACTCAAGCGCAAACTTTACAAAGTCATGCTGCGGATAGATATCCTGTGAGCCTTGCGTGGTCAGGATGCCGGAACTATGTTGCAGTAGATGGCGCAGTTTAATCTTGCTCTTCAACGGATCGTTCGCCATCTCCGGAAACCAGGTGGAGACAGATTCGTCGATCGATGGGATCAAACCCTTATCGTAAGCAATGCCAATCGCAAAGCCGGAGAACACCTTGGTCACCGAATAGAGATAGATGCGCTGGTCTTTGGCCTTGAAGAACTCGGTGCGCACCGGCTTCTCATTCTGATAAACAAACACGGCGTTACTTTGCTGCGCTTCAGCATCGGCAAACAGTTTGTCCAGCGCAGTCGTCGGCGGTGCAGGCTGCGCTATCAGGCTTTGCGCCAGCAACATTGGTGCCATCCATGCGATAACGCGTCGCATCCCGCGATCATACCTCAACGGGCTCCCGGCAAAAAGTCCAGCTTACTTCCCAGTCTTCTCCGCCGTCAGACCGCGCTCCTTCAGCATCGGCCCCACGTTTGGTTCTGCTCCGAGCCACGCCGCATACATCGGCCCAAGTTCTTGTGTGTATCCGCGCGACAGCACCATCTTGCGGAAACGATCGCCGTTGGCCCGCGTCGGTCCGCCGTGTGTCGCGAACCACTGGTATGCATCGTCGTCCAGCATTTCGCTCCACAGATACGCGTAGTAACCCGCTTGGTAGCCTTCGCTCCAGATGTGTGTGAAATAGCTCGATCGGTAGCGCGGAGGAACCGTCGTCAGAGCAAGCTTCTTCCGTTGCAAGGCCGCCTGCTCAAACGTGTCCGGATTCTGCAATGGATCTGTCGGCGCGATAGTATGCCACTGCATGTCCAACTCTGCCGCCGCCAGCAGCTCGGTCAGCAGATATCCCTGATTGAACTTGTCGGCCTTGCGCAGTTTGGCAGCCATCGCAGCCGGCATCGGCGCGCCTGTCTTGTAGTGCTTGGCAAAGTGGTTGAAGATAGCCGGATAACTCGCCCAGTGTTCGTTGAACTGAGAGGGAAACTCCACAAAGTCGCGTGGCACGCTGGTACCAGACAGCATCGGATACTCCACGTTGGAGAACATGCCATGCAACGCGTGGCCGAACTCGTGGAACATCGTCGTCACATCGGTAAAGCTGATCAGAGCGGGCTCACCCGCCGCAGGCTTACTCAGGTTGGCCACGTTGTAGATCACTGGCAGTTTGCCCAGCAGCTTCGACTGATCCACAAAGTTGCTCATCCACGCTCCGCCGCCCTTGTTGTCACGCTTGAAGTAGTCGAAGTACATCAGCGCCAGCGGCTTGCCACTAGCCTCAAAGACCTCGAAGACAAGTACGTCCGGCGCGTATACGGGAATGTCCTTGCGCTCCTTGAACGTCAGCCCATACATTCGATTCGCCGCATAGAAGACTCCGTTCTGTAGCACGTTATTGATCTCGAAGTAAGGCTTCGTCTGTGCATCGTCGATATCGTATTTCGCCTTGCGCACCTGTTCGGAGTAGAACTCCCAGTCCCACGGCTGCAATTGGAACCCACCCTTCTGCGCATCAATCACTGCCTGGATATCTTTGCCCTCAGCCGTAGCATTCGCGGTGGATGCAGGCACCAGAGCGTCCATAAACTTCACGGCAGCCTCAGGAGTCTTCGCCATCTGGTCTTCCAGGTTCCATGCCGCGTAGTTCGGAAAGCCCAGCAGCTTTGCCTTCTCTGCGCGCAATTGCGCCAATCGCGCAATCGTATCCCGCGTATCGTTTGTCCCGCCCCGTTCAGCACGGTTCCACGCATTCTCAAAGATCGCCTGCCGCGTCGCGCGGATTTCCAGCGATACCAGTACCGGTTGCTGCGTCGTGTTCTGCATTGGCAGAACGTAGCCATCCACCTTGCGTTCCTTGGCCGCCTCGGCTGCCGCAGCCACCTCTGCATCGGTCAACCCCTGCAGTGCGTTCTTATCCGTTGAAGTGTAGGCCGCCTCCTTGGTCGCCGCCAGCAACTTGGTGCGGTAGCTGTTCTCCAGCGTCGATTCCTCCTCATTCAGCTTCTTCAGCTTTGCCTTATCCTCCGCGGAGAGGTTCGCCCCAAGATGCACAAACATCTTGTAATACAGATCCACCAGGCGTCGCGACTCCGCATCCAGGCCAAGCGTATTCATCTTTTTATGGATCGTCGCTACGCGCTGAAACAGCTTCTCATTCAGAAAAATCTCATCCTGGTGCGCTGCCCGTTTCGGCGACTCGATCTCATTTACCTTGTCCAGTGTTGGATTGGTGTTGGCTTGCGCCACCCCATCGAACACCTCCGCAACGCGCGTATACATCTGCCCGCTCTTCTCCAACGCCACCAAGGTATTGGCGAAGGTCGGTACGGCAGGGTTGTTGGCAATCGCCTCAACCTCCTTGATCTGTTCCGCCATACCGGCCTCCAGCGCAGGCTGGTAGTCTGTATCCTTAATCTTGTCGAATGGCGGCGCATGATACGGCAGCGTACTCTCCGCATAGAATGGGTTCTCCGGCCCAATCGTCGCCGATACCGCCACACTCTGGCCTGCCGCATTTAATCCACTCGTCATAACTGCCCCCGCCACCGTCACCATTACCATCCGCAATGCTCTCCCCATGCCCGTCTCTCCTTGACTCTCTACACTATTAAACTCCACACCCGCTGCATTAAACAAAACTGGGTGTACCTCTCATACCACGCATATTGCGCAATGAGTGGAATCCATGCTCGATTTTCTTTGATCGGTGCGATGTTGAAGATACTCGCACATAGATCGCTATTTATGCAGCGGAATATTCTCCGGATGTCCTGGTTGGTCCAGCATCTGGAATCCACTGGCTGGCCCCAGCGCCGGGTCTGTCCACTCGCGCATCGCCCACACAATCTTATTCGCCGGACTCACCTCAATCAGTTGCGCCGTGGTCGGCCATTGCGTGGGGTCCTTCACATCGTTCGGCACCCAGTTGGAGAAGACCGTATCTCCATTGGTCAGCCGTGTCACATTCTGAATACAGCCGATTTTGTATCCTGCATCCGCCAAGTCTTTGCGGTCGAGTCGCCACACGACTTCGCCCTTCTTGTTCACCTCGACGATACCGCCTTTGGCATTTCCTGTAATCAGGGTGTTGCCGTTGGCAAGGCGCTCGGCTGCCCACGGACTGGGGGTCACATAGTTCCACACCACGCCGCCTTCGTTGTTGTATTCCGTCACGCGGTTGTCGTCCATATGCGCTACCAGAATCGTGCCCGCGGCGGTCATGCGTGCGCGCCGCAACTGTGGGTGAGGCTGTGTCGGATCGCCCGCTTTGATGTCAACTTCGCTCTCCACTGCGTTGGTCTTGGTGTTGATCAGCAGCATCCGGATGGGATCGCCGTTCTCGGCCACAAACACATGGTCCAGTCCAATCGCCTGGATGGAGTGCAATTCCATTCCCGTGCGCGCTTCTAAATGCCAGATCACCTTCTTGTCTGGCGTAACGATGGACGCTCCGCGACGGCTGGAGAAGACCACATTGCCGTTTGACAGCAGAGTGCAATCGCCCAACTCCTCAAAGTCCTTCTTGCCATCAAATACATAGTCGTACGGGATGGAGTAAGACCACGCCGGCTTGCCATCGCGAATGATCCAGATCGTCTGCTGTGGGTTCACATAGTTCCACTCCCCGCAGTACAGAAACGGATGCTGCGCAAGCCCGTTACCGGGCAACATCGCCGGTGAGTTGGCTACTGCAGTTGCGGCGGGCGCAACGGCAGGCGTTGCAGTTTGAGCAGCAGCTCCCAGCCCAAGGCTCATCATGGTCCCAATAACAAGTACGCGACCCAAAAACATATCGATCTCCCAGTTTCCCGCCTCCGCCGAAGCTGCCTGCGTAAGCACCAGCGATTCTACTTCATCCTTCGCTCATAACCACTAACAATTGGAAACCGTTTTCCCGTATTCTGGACATGACCATGATCGACCCCATCCGCATCGGCTCACGAGGCTCTCAACTCGCGCTCTGGCAGGCCAACCACATCGCCGACGCCCTGCGCACCGCTGGCCACATCGTCGAGATTGAGATCATCCGCACCACCGGCGACCGCTTGCAGTCGGACGCCGAAAGCGCCCCTGCGGAACAAGCTGCACTTGCACCCCCGGCCGATGGCAAGGGGATCTTCATCAAGGAAATTGAGGAGGCACTAGCCGAGGGACGCATCGACCTCGCCGTCCACTCGCTCAAGGACCTGCCCACCGCGATCGATCCGCGCTTTATCCTCGCCGCTATTCCGCAGCGTGCCGACCCGCGCGATGCCTACGTCTGTCCTCGCCAGAAGGCGCTGCACACACTTCCCACCGGCGCCCGTGTCGGCACCACAAGCCCGCGCCGCCGCGCTCAGCTTCTCGCCCTGCGCCCCGATCTCCGCTTCGTCGAACTGCGCGGCAACATCGATACCCGTCTGCGTAAGCTGGGCGAAGGCGCATGCAATGCTCTGGTGCTCGCCGCTGCCGGCCTCGACCGCCTGGGCCGCACCGAGTGGCTCCATCAGCGCTTCACCATCGAAGAGATGTGCCCCGCGCCCGGCCAGGGTGCGCTAGCTCTGGAGACCCGCGCACCGGAGTATACGGTCTTTGCCAATCCCGCCCACGATAACCTCATTCGTTGCGCCGTGGCCGTGCTCGATCACTCCGAGACGCGCTTCTCAGTCGAGGCCGAACGCACCGTGCTAGACACACTCGGCGGAGGTTGCCAGCTACCCATTGGCGTTCACTGTGCACCCATCCACGACGTCGCAGACCCCATCCCCAACTCCGGCGCACCCATCGCATGGCGCATCCAGGCCCAGGTCGTCGCGCCCGATGGCGAACGCATGATCTGCTACTCCAGCGAAGTCCCCGCCGGCATCTCCGCCTGCGCCCTCGGCCTGCGTGTCGCCGAAGAACTCAAATCGCGTGGTGCCATCGAGCTCCTCGAGCAGATTCAGTCTTGATCGGAATTGCCCTACGCCGCGCCGCTTCTGTGACGAACGTCCGCCCCGCGCACCCAGAAGATCACGTCCTCCGCGATGTTGGTCGCGTGATCGCCCACCCGCTCCAGATTGCGCGCAATGATCAGTGCGTTCAGGCTCTGTGGCGTCAGCTCCGGCTTCTCCTTGATCAAGGTGCTAAGCGTATCGAAAGCCGCATCGTTCATCTCGTCCACCTGATCGTCCAACGTCAGTACCGACTGCGCCATCTCCGCATCCCCCTCGATGAACGCCTGCAATGCCTTGCGCACCATGGTCGATGCCAGCAACGCCAGCTTGGGAATATCCACCGGCAGATCTATATTGGCGAATGCACCCATCTCGCGCACCCGCACCGCGATGTTCACGGCCTGGTCGCCCACCCGCTCCAGGTCCGCATTGATGCGGATCACCGATAGGATGAAGCGCAGATCGATCGCCATCGGTTGCTCCATCGCCAGCAGGTCCAACGCCAACTGATCGATCTCTCGTTCCAGCCGGTTGATGCCCGGCTCCGCACGCAACACCAACTCACAGATTGAGAGGTCGCGCGTCCGGTAGGCCTCGATGGAGCGCTGGATCGCCTGTTCGGCCATGCCTGCCATCATTAGCAGCCGCTCCTTCAGATCGTCGAGGCTTTGTTGAAACTTGATGCGTGTAGCCATCAGCCAAATCTCCCCGTGATGTAGTCCTCAGTGCGCTTGTCCGATGGCGTGGTAAAGATTTTGTCCGTCGAGTTGAACTCCACCATCTTACCGTTCAGGAAGAAGCCCGTATTCTCCGCCACGCGCGCCGCCTGCTGCATATTGTGGGTCACAATCACAATCGTATACTGGCTTTTTAGCTGGAAGATCAGATCCTCAATCTTCGATGTTGATACTGGGTCCAAAGCCGACGCAGGCTCATCCATCAGCAACACCTCGGGATCCACCGCCAGCGCGCGCGCAATACACATCCTCTGCTGCTGTCCGCCAGACAAGCTCGCTCCCGATTTCTTCTTCAAATCGTCCTTGACCTCTTCCCACAGCGCGGCCGCCTTCAGGCTACGCTCCACAGTCTCGTCCAGAATGGCCTTGTTGCGGAAGCCATTCAATTTCAGACCGCTTGCCACATTGTCATAAATCGACATCGTGGGAAATGGGTTCGGCCGCTGAAACACCATCCCTACCCTGCGCCGAATGTCCACCGGCGAGGCGTCTTTATAGATGTCCACTTCGCCCATCTTCACCACTCCCGTCGCGCGCGCAATTGGGTTGGTCTCGTGCATCCTGTTCAGGCATCGCACAAACGTGCTCTTGCCGCATCCCGATGGCCCAATCAACGCTGTCGCATGGTTGGCGGGGATATTTAAATTGATGTCCTGCAGCGTGTGCGTCGTCCCATACCACGCGTTCAGGTGCTCCACATTGATTCCGACTCCCACTTAGCTTGCCCCCTTCAAAACGCCGCGTCCCGCATAGATGCGCACCAGCGTCACCGATACCATAATCATTAGAATCAGCACCAGAGCTCCGGCCCATGCCAGCCGGTGCCATTCATCATATGGCGAGATGGCGTACACATAGATCTGCAATGGTAACGCCGCGATCGGCTCATTCAGCTTGAAGCTCCAGAACTGGTTGCCGAACGCAGTAAACAGAAGCGGCGCTGTCTCGCCCGCCACCCGCGCAAACGCCAGCATGCATCCCGTAATGATTCCTGGCGACGCGGTGCGCAAGCTCACTGACATTACCGTCCGCCACTTCGGCACTCCCAGACCCAACGCTGCTTCGCGGATCGAATGCGGCACAGTCATCAGCATCTCTTCGGTCGTGCGCGTAATAGTCGGCACCATCATAATGGCCAGCGCTACCCCGCCGGCGAACGCAGAAAAGTGCATCTGCCGCATCACAATCAGCGAGTAGGCCGCTATCCCCATCACAATCGACGGAATCCCGTTTAATACGTCCGCAGTGAACCGAACCGCCATCGCCAGCAGTTTGCCCTGTCCATACTCGGCCAGATAGACCCCCGCCGCAATGCCTACCGGAATACCCATCGAACTTGCCAGAGTCAGGATAATCCCGGAACCCAGCATGGCATTCGCCATTCCACCGCCCGGTTCGCCCACCGGAGCAGGAATATGGGTAAAGAAGTCCAGGTTCAGCGAACTGGCACCCTTGTAGATCAGGTACACAAGGATTGCGACCAGGGGAAGAATCACTAACGCTGTACTCAGAACAGCAAGCCCTGTCACCAGATGGTTTATCGCAAAACGCAATGCGGAGTTCAATCGCATACTCTTGCTCTTGTAATTCGTTGGCGGACGAAAAGATCCATCACCCCTGCCAGGTGTCGCACTCGGTAGTGGGTTTACGCTCATCTTAGTTGGCCCTCGCCGGCGCGCCGTGGGTAACCGCCCAGACCAGTGCGCGGGCAATCGCATTCACCACAATGGTCACCAGGAAGAGAGCCAGCCCAATCTCTATCAGAGCGCTGATGTATAGGTTGCTTGTGGCCTCGGAGAACTCGCCTGCTATCACGCTGGCCAGTGTATTGGCGGGCGAAAACAGACTCTTCGAAATATTCGGGTGGTTGCCGATCACCATGGTCACGGCCATAGTCTCGCCCAGAGCGCGTCCCAACCCAAGAATCACCGCGCCCACAATACCGATGCGCGCGTTGCGCAGTACTCCGGTGCGGATCATCTCCCAACGCGTCGCTCCCAGCGCCAGCACAGCCTCGCGTTGCGACACGGGGATCGCCTGCATAATGTCACGCGTAATCGAAGAAATGATCGGGAGAATCATGATCGCCAGAATGATGCTGGCCGTCAGCAAGCCCACGCCAAAGTTGTATCCCCCGAATAGCCCCGTCCATCCCAGGTAGGTAACCAGCAGCGGCCCCAACTGATCGCGCATGATAGGCACCAGGACAAACACCGCCCACAGCCCATATACCACGCTCGGAATCGCTGCCAGCAGCTCGGTCAGAAACGAGATGGGTGCCCGCAGCCGCGCAGGGCACAGTTCCGAAAGAAAGATTGCAACGCCCAGGGATAGTGGTACAGCCATGGCCAGGGCAAGCAACGATGTGGCCAGAGTTCCGAAGATAAAGGGCAACGCACCAAAATCTCCCGACACTGGATCCCACGCGGAACGCGTAAAGAAGCCAAACCCGAACTGCGCAAGGCTGAGCCTGGAACGCGCAATCAAAATTGAAAGGATAAAGAGCACAATCGCGAATATGCTCAATGCACATACCAGCATAAGCGCTGCAAACGCGTTGTCGGCAAACCCGCCGTTGCTACATGTGTTCAGATACTGCCGTATCGGCGATAGAGGCTTCTCGGCCGCAACCGGCTCCGCGGATTCAACAAAGTTGGAGATCGCGGGCGCATGTAGCCGCGTTGCCTCAATCTGCGTGGAAGGCACAGTCAGCTGCGGCGTTGGTTCCGGCTCTCTCTCAAGGGACATGGACGATGAAGTCACAATAAGGAATAGACGTCCTTCTGAGTGCTACTCAGAATCTAAAGTTTTACTACGGTATCAGTCTGTTCTCTTGTGGAATGCACAAATACGAAAAACTTGCCGCGCGGCCGCAAACCAATGCGTCCGCGCGGCACACATAGTTTACTTGATGGTTGCGATCGTTTTCTTCACCATCGTCTGCACCTGCGCCGGAAGCGCAGCATATCCCATGCCGGAAGCCTCGCTCTCGCCATGCGCAAGCATCCAGGTAAGGAAGTCCTTCATTGCCGCACCCTTAGCAGGATCGGCAAACTTCAAGGGAATCAGCAGATAAGTAAAGCTCGAGATTGGATAGGACGCGGCACCCGAAGCGTTGGTGATGGAAACGCGATAGTCCGCCGGCATGGTCTTGGCCGAGGCCGCAGCCGCAGCCGTCACGCCCTCCGGCGTGCCCTGGAGGAATTTGCCAGCCGCATTCTTTACGGCTCCATATTCCATCTTGTTGGACAGCGCGAAGATCAGTTCTACATAACCAAACGCACCGGGCGATTGCTTTACCATCCCAGACACGCCCTCGCTACCCTTGGCTCCAATGCCAGCTGGCCACTTAACAGCCGAGTTGCTACCTACCGTCGTCTTCCAATCGGAATTCACCTTGGATAGAAAGTCGGTAAAGATGAACGTCGTGCCGCTGCTCTCCGAACGGTACACAGGCAGAATCGCGGTGCCGGGAAGACTGACTCCCGGGTTATCCTTCACAATCTGCGGATCATTCCACTTAGTGATCTTGCCGAGGTAGATTTCAGCAATCACATCGCCTGAGAAGTTCAGGGGCTTAGTGACGCCTGGTATGTTGTAGATGGGCACGACAGCGCCCAGTACCGTGGGAATGTGCATGAACTTGATCTTGGCTGCGGCGATCTTGTCGTCGGTTACGGGCATGTCGCTGGCACCAAAATCCACGGTTCCCTCTGAGGTCTGCGTGATGCCGCCACCAGAACCGATCGACTGATAGTTGATCTTCACACCAGGATGCAATGCGTTGTACTCGGTAAACCACTTGTTGTAGATCGGGTAGGGGAAGGTGGCCCCTGCCGCTGTAATGTTCTGGGCACTTGCGCCAAGCGCAATCATCGCCAACAGACATGCTGCCGCTAATCTTAGTTTCACTGGTCGTTCCCCCTCGTAGTTGGAGCGTCCAGCCTTGCCCGCTCGTATGCGCAGGCTCTGACGCTTCCTCAGTACTAAGAACAAGTGTGATGCTCGATTGTTACGGAGTGATTACATCGCAATAAATAGCAAAAGAAACCCTTTACCCCTCTCTATTTCATGGCAATCGTCCGGGTACCATTCTTATTCCGAGACGGGCCAGGCCTTAGGCAGGCGAACCAGAAAGTTGCTACCCGCTCCTAATTCACTCTCTGCACGGATTGTCCCACCTTGCATCTCCACCATATGGCGTGCGATGGCTAGCCCCAGCCCCGTCCCGCCCGACTCCCGCGAGCGTGCTTTGTCCACCCGGTAGAAGCGCTCGAAGATCCGGGTCAGGTGTTCCGAGGCAATCCCCGGCCCAAAGTCCCTCACGCTGAACTCCACCGCACCTGCACCCTGTACGCCCAACCCATCCGCACCCGGCTCCTGCCAAACCAATGGCCACACTTCACTTGCACTCACCACCACCCGGCTCCTCGCTGCCTCCTTTGCCTGCCCGTATTTGATCCCGTTCTCGATCAAGTTACCGAGCACCTGCACCATGGAGTCCGTGTCCACGAAGACCTCCGCTGCAGTCGTCTCGCCGATTTCCAACTCCGCCTCGGCATCCTGCACCATGCCGCGCATTGCAGCCACTGCATCCTGCACCAGGAGGTCGGCGCGCACCAATCTGGGATGCAACACCGCCTCCCGCGACTCTACGCGCGCCATGGTCAACAGATCCTCGGTCAGCCGGCTCATGCGCGTGGCATTCTTCAGGATGGTCCCCAGAAACTCTCGCGCGACGGAGCTGAGCGATACTTCATGGTCCAGCAGCGTCTCCACGTATCCGCTGATCGAAGTCAGCGGAGTTCTCAGCTCATGCGACACGTTGGCCACAAAGTCGCGCTGTGTGCGCTCCACCTCTTCAATACGTGTAATATCATGCAGCACGGCCACGGCTCCGCCAGCCGGCATGGGGGATGCGTTCACCTCGAAGATGCGTCCGGGAATCAGGGATGTCGTTCTGCGATCGCACACAACTCGCTCCTCCAGGGCTGCGCGAACGCACGCGAGCACCTCCGGATCGCGCACCGTCTGTACCAGCGCATGGCCCACGCGCACGGAACTGGCCACACTCGGCCCAGGCATCAACCGCTGCATCGCCTGGTTGGTCCACTGGATGCGTCCGGCTGCATCAACCGCGACCACCGCATCCTGCATGGAGTCGAGCAGCGCCTCCAGTTCGCGCCGCTCCTCGCCTGCCTCCAACAAAGTTCGCTCCAGCCGCTTCGACGCCTGCTGTAGCAGTTCCAACGTGCCGTCGAACTCGCTTGGTCCTGGCCTTGGTGCGTGCTCGTCCATCTTAGGAAGTCGCTGCACGATCCAGTCCAGCTTCGTCATCTCCACATGAAGTCGTACGCGCAGCAACAGCGCGAACAGAATGGACAGCGCAACCCCACCACCCCAGGCCACGAACGGCTTCTGGGGCATAAGAGTCATCACCCCAGCTACCCATGCAACCACCAACAGCATCGCCAGCAGGATCGACAGCACCAGGGAACTTCGCCGCACATCACCCTCCAGGCCATGTCAATTGCCGTGCTAGACGGCCTGCGCAACCTTTGGAATCTCGAACCGGTAGCCTGCACCGCGCATTGTTTTAAGATAGCGTGGCGCCTCGGCATCCTCCTCGATCTTCTCGCGAATCCGGCGAACATACACGTCGACCGAGCGCGGAGTCACGAAGCGCGCATCGCCCCAGACAGCGTCGAGAAGCTGGTCGCGGCTGAAGACCCGTCCAGGATGGCGAGCAAGATAATCCAGTAGGCGAAACTCCGTGGCTGTGGTTGTCACCAGCTCGCCATGGATGCGCAACTGCATGGCGTGCGCGTCGATCTCCACAGCCTCGAACTTCACCATCGAGGGCGCCGACGGCCGCTCGAAACGCCGCAACACCGCCTTCACCCGCGCTACCATCTCGCGCGTCCCGAAGGGTTTGGTAATGTAATCGTCCGCACCCAGCTCCAGTCCCATCACGCGATCATTTTCCGCCGCGCGCGCAGTCAGAAAGATGATGGGCACCGTACTGAGCGAAGTATTCTTCCTCAGCCTGCGGCAAAGATCCAGACCGTCTCCACCGGGAACCATAATGTCCAGCAGAAACAAGGCTGGAGGTTCCCGTTCCGCATCGGCCACAATCTGACCCATCGCCATATAGGGCCTCACCGAGTAGCCCGCGGCTTCCAGATGGAACTGAACCAGCCGCAGGATGTCTGTATCGTCTTCCAGCACAAATACTGTCTGACTCAATGCGCTATCCCTCGCTTGAAATGCTTCCAATCACTAGTGCTGACAATCGCCGCCTGAATCCTCGGCACAGCCCAACTCAGCATAGACCACGCAGTTACGTCCTTTTGCAAACATACGATAAATCCTTTGGTTTGCTGCGCGGCTGAACCACCTGATTGCACTGCCATACAGCGTTGCTAGTACCCCCCCCTTCCGCTAAAATACACAGAATCAAGAGGATACGGATATTTGCCTGCAAGATCTTCGTTCTAAACGGTTTACAGGTCAAATATAAGAAAAAACGTATTAGGAAACGGCATTTCTGGATCGAATCTTTGCGAAAACCCCTATTTTAAGTATAACAACTTAGGACAGGTAAACGGTCAAGCCTATGTTGTTTTGTTTCATATAGATGAGCTGTTTGGGGCTTGACAAGCCGATTTGTTGAGGAAATTGGAGAAAGAATTTTGGGGGCTGCGTGTTGTGCCGATGGCAAAACACATGTCTCAAGGCGGGGAGAACAGAATGGAGTAAGCAGAGGATAGGGGTAACGACCTTTCCGCCCCCCTGCGATATACTTAGGAATCTTTTTGGGCCCAAGAGAGTCATTCCTCTATGCAGCAATCATCGCCTCTGGTTTTATGCGTGGACGACGAGCTGGTGGGCCTGCGCGTACGCCAGATTCTTTTAGAGCATGCGGGCTATAAGGTGCTTACCGCGGTGGACGGTCACACTGGCCTGGAGCTATTTGCTGCACATCCCATCGATGTCGTGATACTGGACTACGCCATGCCGGGGATGCATGGCGGGCAGGTGGCCGAGAAGATGCGTCAGACCAAGCCCAAAGTTCCCATTCTGCTACTCTCTGCCTACCTTGATCTGCCCGCCGAAGTCACCTGTCTTGCAGACGTCTATATGACTAAGGGTGAGGGAGCGCCAGCCCTATTGGACAAGCTGGGCAACCTTATTCCAGCCTCGCCGCATCCTACCTTTTTAACCGGAACGGTGAAAGATGAGAAATAGTAATCAGTGAAGGATGAACGTCTTGGAGTTTGTTCTCTTCAAACGAACGATGCGGCAGGTACTTTTGCTGCCGACTATCGCGTGCTTTGTGCTATCGAGCTTTCTCGTTTGGCAGATTAGCCGAGCCAACTCGACCGTTGGACTGATTGAAGAGTCTGACAATCGAATCGCCCTCGCAACCCTGATTGAAAAGCTGATTGTGGATGAGGAGACGGGTCTACGCGGGTATCAGACGACCTCGGACCCACGCTTTCTGCAGCCCTATCACGATGCAGAAGCGCCCATGCAGCAAGCCATAGGGCAGTTACAGTCCATGGTGTTGCCGAATCAACAGCATGATCTGGAGCAATTCATCCGTGCTCATCAGACGTGGCTTCTGGGCTTTGCCCAGCCTAACATCGACACTATTGCCGCGGGTGGAAACGCGACGGATGTGGATCTGAATCTGCAGGGAGTGACCTTGATGAACTCCATGCGAAACAATCTGGATGCGATTGTTATGTCTGCGGAAAGCAACCGCAATGCTCGCATCACGTTATGGCACCTGCAAACCCGTCATCTTCTGATCCTGCTGATCGGTCTGGCACTGACCACCGGCTTGTTCATTGGGCTGTCCACCCGCATACGCCTGACCGCAGTCTACGATTCCTTTCGCCATCAGCTGGACCTGCAGCGCCAGCGCTCTCAGGAACTGTACGAGTCGGAACAGCATCTGCGCACGACGCTTGCGTCCATAGGGGATGGCGTGATTGTATGCGACTCGGAAGGCCGTGTTCAGATGATGAACCTGGTAGCGCAGGAGCTGACGGGATGGACTGAGTCCGAGGCGCAAAGCCGCCCTCTGGAAGAGGTCTTCCACATTGTGAGCGAGCTTACGCGCCAGCCGGTGGAAAATTCGGCCGTCAGGGTGCAGCGTCTTAAGCGTGTTGTAGGCGTTTCGCAGCACACGATCCTGCTGCGTAAGGACGGTACGGAAATCTCGGTCGACGACAGCGGAGCTCCTATCCGCAGTGCGGCAGGCGAGATCACTGGCATCGTCATGGTATTCCGCGATATCACGCTGGAGTTGAAGACCCGCGCAGCCCTGCTGGCCAATGAGAAGCTGGCCGTTGCCGGACGTTTGGCTGCCACCATCGCGCACGAGATTCATAATCCTCTGGATTCGGTAGCCAATCTGCTTTACCTGCTGCAGCATGAACCGAAAGAAGAAGAGTCGAGACAGTTTCTGCAGATGGCGCATACGGAACTTGCGCGCGTCACCCAGATCAGCCGGGCCATGCTCAGTTTGTATCGCGAATCCACTGCACCAGTCAGCGTCAACCTTAAAGAGATGCTGGACGATCTATTACTGCTGATGCAACGCCGCTTCCAGATACTTGGTGTGAGCGTCTCCGCCGAACTTCCGCCGGAGATTGCAGTGGAGGGATTCCCCGCAGAACTCCGCCAGGTGTTCACGAATCTGATCGCCAACGCTGCCGAGGCCGCAGGACAGGGCGGCAGGGTCATAGTTCGCGCCTTTCCCCGACCCGCCGACGTTGCATTGGATCAGTCGGATGATGAAGGTGCCATCGTTGAAATAATCGATAATGGGCCTGGTATCTCGCCGGAAAATCGAAAGCGGATATTTCAGCCCTTCTTCACCACCAAGGGCGAACATGGCACCGGGCTGGGTCTGTGGGTGTCACAGGGAATCATCCGCAAGCATGCAGGCACGATCGAACTGGACAGCCGCACCGAAGGCCCCGACCACGGCACCACCGCACGGGTCTTTCTGGCGTACAAACCAGTCATCTATCTGGGCGGCAGCTAGCTATCTTATTCCCAATCTGCAAGCACCTCTGCTACCACCTGTGCGGCCCTTTCGCACGCCTGCCGACTGACATCGAAGTGGGTGACGAAGCGCACCGTTCTAAGACCAGCACCCCTGGCCAGCACACCCCGGGCCTGTAACGCCGCGCAAAACCTGGCAACATCCTCTTCCTTTGGCAACTTGAAGACGACGATATTGGTTTGCACCGATTCCATATCGATCTCCGCGGCATGGTGCGCCGCCACCGCCTGGGCCAGCAGGCGTGCGTTGGCATGGTCTTCTGCTAACCGGGCCGGCATCTCTTCCAGCGCGATCAACCCCGCCGCCGCCAGTACACCCACCTGCCGCATACCGCCGCCCATTGCCTTGCGGAAGATGCGCGCTCGCGCAATGGCCTGCTTCGTCCCCACCAGCATGGAACCCACCGGCGCGCCCAGCCCTTTCGACAGGCAGAACATCACCGTATCGAAGCCCGCCGTCAACTGCTTGACTTCGACGCCGAGCGCCGTTGCCGCATGGAAGATGCGCGCTCCATCCAGATGCACTGGCAGACCCATCGCATGGGCGCCATCGCATATCTCCCTCATGTTTGCAATTGGCGTCACGGTTCCGCCTGCCATGTTGTTTGTGTTCTCCAGGCATATCAAGCCGGTGGATGCATGGAATGGCATTCCGCGGAAGATGGCTGCTCGCACCAGCTCCCAGTTGAGGATTCCGCGCTCCGCCACCACCGGCCTTAGCGTGCATCCGGAGAAGGCAGCCGCTGTGCCCATCTCCCAATTGAACACGTGCGATCGCGCCTCGCACACCACCTCCTGCCCATGCTCGGTGTGCAGCCGGATGGCAACCTGATTGCCCATGGTGCCGGTGGGCACATACAGCCCTGCCTCGCGGCCAAATATCTCCGCAGCGCGCTGCTCCAGCAGGTTTACCGTGGGGTCTTCGCCGTAGACATCGTCGCCCACCTCGGCTGCGGCCATGGCAGCACGCATCCTTGCCGTAGGCCGCGTCACTGTATCGCTTCTCAGATCAATCATCACCTATATCCTCCTAACAACTGACTACCAATAGCCGGCTGAAGACTTCATTCGATACCATTCGTCCCTGTGCTGACAGCCGCACGTTGCTGCTATCGCGCACGATCAGTCCAGCCTGCTCCACATCACCCAGGGCAGCCACCGCCTCCTGCACTAACTCCGCGCCGAACTCCGCCCGCAGCGACTCCAGATTAACGCCTTCGTTCATCCGCAGCCCAAGAAACATGGCTTCCTCAAACCCCTTCTCATTGCCAATCCGCTCCACCTTCATACTCTCGCGGTTAGCAAGCTGAACCAGAGCGGCATTTCCCTGTTGCGGAGTGCCTGGCGTCTGGTCCGCAATGTATAGCTCCAACTCATGCGTATTCGCCCAGCGAACTGCGTCTGCCCCGCTGCGCAACATGGAGTGTGCGTCCAGCCCAAATCCCACATAGGGTTCGCGCCGCCAGTATTTCACGTTGTGCTGCGATGCATGACCATTGCGCGCGAAGTTGGATATCTCATACTGCATCACGCCATCATCCTCCAACCACTCGCAGGCCGCGGCATAGCGCTCTGCTGTCTCGTCGTCCGAGGAAACGGACTCGACGCCATAGCGTGTGCCGTGGGCAAGAAGCTCGCGGCCCAGGCGTGAATCCTCATCTACCTCCAGCATGTAGACGCTCAGATGCGGTACCGCGCTGTCCAGTGCAACATTCACCGACTCGCGCCAGCTTGCCGCCGTCTGCCGCGGAAGGCCGGCAATCAGGTCCACGTTGATGTTGTGCACACCTGCCGCGCGGATCCGCTCAATCTCTGCTAGGCACGTCTTGCGAGTGTGCAGGCGGCCCACCGCGCTTGCCTCCGCATCCACAAACGACTGAACCCCGAAGCTGATGCGGTTCATCCCCTGTCGCAGCAGTTCGTCCAGCGTGATGTCGCTCAACTGCCCAGGCGCGCACTCCAGCGTGATCTCCGCATCCGCCGTCACGTCGAATTCACTACGCAGCGCGGCAAAGAGCAGCCGCATCTGGCTGGCGGAGAGCAGACTTGGCGTACCGCCGCCGAAGAAGACCGAATCTACCTGCCGCGGTAGGTGGGCGTGCATCGCCATTGAACGAATGTGCATCGAGCGAATCTCTGCGCATACTCGCTGAACGTAAGCATCGATTCGCTCCGCGCCAGCCGTCCCCGCGCCCACAACCCCTGAGGCAAAGTTACAGTAGCTGCACTTTGCCTTGCAGAACGGCACCGAGATGTAGACCCCGAGCGTTTGTTTCAAGGCGCAACCTCCTGTGCAATTGTTGCACGCGCATCGCCTGTACCTGGTGGCTGTTCATGCACGCAGGTCTACTCTGCAATGTGTATCCATGTGCCAAGAGTCAGGTAGATTCATTGGCGCGCAATGGGCTGATTGGCTTCGATCTGGATCGTATACGCGCCGTTATCGCGCGCAGACCGACCACCACCAGAATCACGATCTCCGGCTCGATCGGCTGACGATAGTCCATCATGGTATGCGAGATGTAGTACGTCATGGGAAAGAGAAGGATCGACAGCAGGTAAGGCAGCACGGATGCGCGATCCTTGCGCCACCAGTCGCGCAGGCCGATCAGCATCAACAGGGTAAGGCTGCCGCAGAAAAATACGTTGGGCAACTGGAAGGGCTCGTCCTGTTCGTATGTGGGGGAGAGGCTCCAAAAACCAGTCCAATAGAAGAGCATGCGGCGCAGCGTAAGCCGGACAAAGAATCCGGGATGATGGGTGATAAAGTCCATCACCAGAACGCGCTTGCTGGCAATATAGGCCACCTCTCCCTGCGATAGGTAGAGTTGCATCTCATAGGGGTTGCTAGCCGGGTGCGTAGAAGCAACCGTTGGATTGGAGCTGTCGCCGTTGTTGGACGACCAGAACTCATACCAGAACCCATCACGCACCGGGCATACGACGTGCAGTGTGCGATAGTTGCGGATGGTCCAGGGCGTGAGAACCAACAGTATTCCGACTGCAGCCAACAGCCCGCTGCGCAACAGATCGCTGGAAAACCAAGAACCGGGGCGACGCAGCTTCCATAACTTCCACAACGGCATAAGAAGCAGAATCGGGAAGAGCGAGAAGACCGCAGGATTGCATAATCCGGTAAGCCCATAGAGCGCTCCAAACCCAAGCCAGCGGAGGGGCCCTTGTCGATGCAGGCGCAGGGCAAGCCAGAAACACGTGGTGAGAAGAAGCGAGGTGAGCGAATACTCCCACACGCGCCCTACCGAGAAGTAGATGGCGAAAGGATAGATGGCCCAGCCCCATCCCGCGAACAGGGCAACCTGAGGGTTGAGCGAGATCCGCGTGGCGCGATAGACCGGCACGCAGGTAAGTGCGGAGAAGACACTGTTCAATGTCAGGATGGTCAACGCGGATGCTGCTGAATAGACGCCGAAGACGCGAAAGATAATCGAGAGAAGAAAGGGATACAGCGGCGGCAGAAGCGCCGTAGGTCCGCTGAGCAGATAGAACGGTGAAGAAAATCCGTGGTCCCATGCAATGGAGCGGGCGATCCAGCCGACTTCGTTACCAAAGCTGTCGTAGTGCCGTGCCGGATCGGAAAAATCGCGGAAGACGAGGGCGACGACCACCATGCGTATGGCCCACGCCACGGCCACCATAAGAAGCAGACGCAACCTGGCATATGCTGAAAGCCGACCGTCCGTATCGTCCATTGCTGGTTCGGAATTGGGCCGAAGTGTCACGGTTGCCATCGATGCGATATCTTTCGTGTGGGCTTACTTACTGCTTTGGGTGCGCCATGGAATCACTCAGGCTGTGATCGGTGGCGAAGAGGCTTGCTCAGGCTGTAGGCAGTATTCATGCAGCAAAATTCTATCGGTTAATTTTACCCTGTTCGCCAAGCAACGTACCGGTGGGAATGAATCTTGTGGAATCAAAGTATCATGGATGGAAGCTGGGGTAGCTCGCTACAACATAACCACACGAAACACCGATGTTCAGCGGCTAATCGTACAATTCAGATACAGTTTGGCGTGCTGATTGATTCGAAGAATAACCTACAACACAGGCTTTGACTCACAACGGAGAAGCATGGCGCGAGTCGTTCGATGTTCGTTGATTCAGGCTGGAAATGTCGTCCCTGCGGAGTTCGAAGGCAGAGAAGCGTCGCTGGCCGCCATGAAACACGCAATGATCCAGAAGCACATCGCATTGATCCGCACAGCAGCGGCGAATGGGGCGCAGATCGTCTGCCTGCAGGAAATCTTCAGTGGGCCGTACTTCTGTGCGGAGCAGACGACGCGCTGGCAGCAATCTGCTGAGCTGATACCCAACGGCCCCACCGTGCAACGGATGATGTTGCTGGCCAGGGAGCTTGGCATCGCGCTGATCGTCCCTATTTATGAAGTAGAGAATGCTGAGACCGTGGGCGAGAAATACTTCTACAACTCCGCCGCTGTTCTCGGTCGCGATGGTACATTCCTCGGCACCTATCGCAAGGCGCATATTCCGCATGCCGCTCCAGGCTTCTGGGAGAAGTATTATTTCCGCCCCGGAAACCTTGGCTTTCCCGTCTTCGATCTCGGCTTCTGCAGGATTGGGGTCTATCTCTGCTACGACCGTCACTTCCCCGAGGGGGCGCGGGTGATGGGATTGAATGGCGCGGAGATTGTCTTCAACCCATCGGCCGTGATCTCCGGGCCCAACGACTTTTTGTGGAAGATTGAGCCTCCGGCGCTGGCCGTGGCCAATGGATACTTTGTTGCCGCCATCAACCGCGTGGGAACGGAAGCTCCGTGGAACCTTGGGCAATTCTTCGGCCAGAGTTACTTCTGCAATCCACGCGGCAAGATCATTGCTGAAGGATCGCGCGACAGGGATGAGGTCGTCACCGCCGACCTCGATCTCGATCTGATTTCCGAGGTCCGCCGCGCCTGGCCGTTTTATCGCGACCGCAGGCCAGAGTTATATGGGGAAATAGTGAACCCATGAAGACAGTTGTGAGTTCGGAGAGGCCATGGAATTTGTGAAGAATCCCGAAGTTTCGCAACGCTTCACGGACCTGCAACCGGCGATGGATGCGGGGGCCGCAGTGGTCGAGGCCAACCGCTGTCTCAACTGCTTCGACGCGCCCTGTATGGGCGCATGCCCCACTCATATAGATGTGCCCGGATTCATCCGCAAGATTGCTACAGGCAATGTGACGGGCTCGGCCAGAATGATTCTGGATGCGAATGTATTGGGCGCAAGCTGCGCGCGCGTCTGCCCGGTGGAGGTGTTATGCGAGGGAGCGTGCGTACTCCATGGCAAGCAGCAGAAGCCGATTGAGATTGGCCGCCTGCAGCGCTTTGCCATGGAGACGTTTTACGATGCCGGGGGAAGGCTTGCGCTGTGCCAGCGTGCGGAGCGTTTCGAGCGCATCGTCTGCATTGGCGCGGGGCCTGCCAGCCTGGCGTGCGCGGCAGAGCTACGACAGCAGGGCTTTCAGGTACGTGTCATCGACCGCCGCCCGCTACCCGGCGGCTTGAATACCTACGGCGTGGCGGAGTACAAACTGCGCGCCGCAGATAGCCTGCGCGAGGTGGAGATGGTGCGCGGGCTTGGCGTGGAGTTCGAGACTCGCGACGTGGATGCAGCATCGCTGGAGGGACTAGAACACGAGTTCGATGCTATCTTTCTGGGGGTGGGACTGGGCGCAATGCATCGCCTAGATATTGCAGGCGCGGATACCGCCGGTGCGGGAATTATCGACGCGCTGAAGTTTATTGCTGCCTACAAGGCCGGTAAACCTGTAAGCGTGGGCCGACGCGTGGTGGTGATCGGCGCAGGCAATACGGCGATCGATGCGGCCTGCGCGGCCATCAGACTGGGCGCTGAGAAAGCAACCATTATGTATCGCCGCCAGCGGGAAAACATTTCCGCATTCGATTTTGAGATTGATCATGCACTGCGCGAGGGCGTGGAGTTTGTCTGGAGGACATTGCCAACGGCGGTCGAGGCGAAGCATGACGGGCTGCTGTTGAACTGCGTGGCCGTCTCTGAGGACGCAAATGGCCAACTTACAGCGCAACCTGGGTCGGAGTTTACGATCGAGTGCGATGTTGTAATTCCGGCAATCGGCCAATCGCCGCTGCTGGATCTGTTGTCGCAGGTGCGCGGAGTAACCATCGAGCGCGGACGCGTCGTAATTGACCGCACAACCGGGCAGACTGCGAACTCAAAATACTTTGCTGGCGGAGATTGCGTGAACGGTGGGCGCGAAGTAGTAGACGCGGTGGCAGACGGAAAGCGCGCGGCGCACGGCATAGCAGCGTGGCTTGGCCAACTATCGAGCACACGCACGGAGGTTTCTCTTGGCTGATCTGACGACCAACTTCGCGGGCATCCACTCTCCCAACCCCTTTTGGCTGGCCAGCGCACCGCCTACCAACACCGGCGAGCAGATCATGCGCGCCTTCGATGCAGGTTGGGGAGGCGCAGTGTGGAAGACCATCGGCGAACCCATCACCAACGTCAGTTCGCGCTACTCCTCCATCGATTGGAACGCACAGCGCATGATGGGCCTCAACAATATCGAGCTCATCTCTGACCGGCCCATCGAGACCAACCTGCGTGAAATCGCCGAGGTTAAACGGCGCTATCCCAGGCACGGAGTCATCGCGTCACTGATGGTGGAATCGACGCGCGAGGCCTGGCACTCCATCGTAAAGCGCACTGAGGATGCAGGCGCGGACGGGTTGGAGCTGAACTTCGGCTGTCCCCATGGCATGAGCGAACGCGGCATGGGCGCGGCTGTCGGTCAGGTTCCCGAGTACACCCAGCGCATCACGGAGTGGGTGAAGGAGGTGGCGCACACGCCCGTGCTGGTCAAGCTCACGCCCAACATCACCGACATCCGCATCATCGCACGCGCAGCCAGGCGTGCCGGCGCAGACGGCCTCAGCGCCATCAACACCATCAATTCCATCACCGGAATCGATCTGGCAACCTTTGCACCGAGGCCCAACGTGGATGGCAAGAGTTCGCACGGAGGGTATTGCGGTCCAGCGGTGAAGCCTATTGCGTTGAATATGGTGCAGCAGGTGATGGCAGACACTATCGATGGCCCGGCCATTCCCCTCTCCGGCATCGGCGGCATCGGCAACTGGCAGGATGCGGCGGAATTTTTTCTGCTTGGCTGCACCTCGGTGCAGGTCTGCACTGCCGTCATGCACTACGGCTACCGCATTGTTCAGGAGATGATTGACGGCCTCAGCAACTGGATGGATGATAAGGGATTTGCAACTCTCGGCGATCTTCGCGGTAAGAGCCTCGCTAAAGTGACTGAGTGGAAGCATCTGAATCTGAACTATAAGATCGTTGCACAGATCGACGAGGCGCTGTGCATCGGCTGCCAACTCTGCCACATCGCATGCTGGGACGGCGCGCACCAGTGTATTCATGTCGATCGGGTAAGCGGAGTTGTAAACGGGCATGTTGAAGTCCACGCGAAGCCGCGCGAGATGGGCCGCGAAAGTCTTGTGACGACGCCGATCCCGAAGCTCGACCCGCCGCGGCAGCACATTGCATCCTACACAACGTCGCTGGAACGGATCCCACGTGTGGACGAGACGGAGTGCGTTGGCTGCAACCTGTGCTCGCTGGTCTGCCCCGTCGATGATTGCATCACAATGATTGAGCTTCCCACCGGCCTTCTGCCGCAGACATGGGCGGAGCGGAGCGAGGGCTCGGAATGCGCGCCGCCACGAGGGTCAGAATGATTGCGTAGTTCGATGGTTGTTATCCTGCACTGCAGGATGAGAGCAGGATCGAGGAGTTCTTATGGGAACCATCATTAAGGGCGGCAAAGTGGTGAGTGCGGCTTCAACTACATTCGCCGACGTGTTAATCGAAGGCGAAAAGATCGCTCATGTCGCGCCTGGAATTGAAGTGGCAGACCACACAGTCGTCGATGCTTCTGGTCTATTTGTGCTTCCTGGTGGCATCGATGTGCATACCCATCTCGACATGCCCTTTGGCGGCACGGTTAGTGCGGACGACTACGAATGGGGAACGCGCGCGGCGGCCATTGGAGGCACCACAACTGTGATTGATTTTGCACTTCAATCTATGGGCCATCCCATGATGGAGGCGTACAGGACCTGGCGCGCCAAATCTGAGGGCAAGGCATGCATCGACTATGCCCTGCACATGGCCGTCACCGACCTCGGCCCCAACGACATCTGGCTGGACGATGTGGATGCCATGGTCGCTGAAGGAATCACCAGCTTCAAGATTTTCATGGCCTATCCCAATGTATTGATGGTGAACGACGCCACCATCTTCAAGCTGATGCAGCGAACCGCCAAGCTGGGCGCGCTGGTCTGCGTGCACGCGGAAAATGGAACTGTAATCGACGTAGTGGTGCAGCAGGCGCTGGCCACTGGCAACACTGGCCCGCTCTTTCACGCGCTCACCAGGCCGGTAGTGGCCGAGGCAGAAGCCGTGCATCGCGTGGTTGCGCTCAGCGAGATTGCGGGTGGAGCAAGCATCTACATCGTCCACGTCTCCTGCGAGGAATCGATGAGCGAGGTTGCCGCGGCGCGTGCTCGAGGTCTGCCAGTGATGGGTGAAACCTGTACGCAGTATCTTGTTCTGTCGCTGGAAGACAACATGGGAAAACCTGGATTCGAGGACGCCAAGTACGTCTTTACGCCTCCGCTGCGCGAGAAGAAAAATCAGGCGCCGCTATGGCAGGCGTTGCGGGACAACGTACTGCAGGTGGTCTCCACCGACCACTGCCCCTTCCGCTTCGCCGACCAGAAGACGCTGGGGCTGGAAAACTTTACCAAGATCCCCAATGGCGGCCCTGGTATCGAGAATCGCATGCAGCTTACCTATCACCATGGCGTTAATACTGGCCGCATCTCGGTGGAAAGGTTTGTCGAGCTGACCGCCGAAGCACCCGCCAAAATCTTTGGCATGTATCCCAGAAAAGGCATTGTGGCCGCTGGTTCAGACGCCGATCTTCTGCTGTGGGATCCCGCGGCGAAGTATACGATTACGGCAGCTACCCAGAATATGCACACCGACTACTCCATCTTCGAAGGCTTTGAGGTCATGGGAAACGCGCGCCAGGTGTACTCGCGCGGTGAACTGGTAGTAGATCACGGACGTTTTATCGGTGCCGTGGGACGCGGACGATATCTGCATCGTGAGGTTGCTGTGCGATGAGTCTTTATGTAGAGGGGCCAACCAGCCTGACCGATGCCTATGGCCTGCGCGCCGACCCGTCGCTGTATAACGCGGATCTAGCCCCGACTACCCCGGAGCAGCGCACCTGGAGCACCTACAACTACATCGCCCTTTGGTTCGCCATGTCCATGGAGGTGACCACTTACATGCTCGCCTCCAGCCTCATCGCAGGCGGCATGAACTGGAAGCAGGCCATTGCCACTGTTCTGCTTGGCAATCTGATCGTCCTGATTCCCATGCTCCTGAATGCCCACGCAGGCACCAAGTATGGCATTCCCTTTCCGGTCTTTGTGCGCTCTTCCTTTGGTGTGCGCGGAGCCAATGTCCCCGCGCTGCTGAGGGCATTTGTAGCCTGCGGGTGGTTTGGCATCCAGTCCTGGATTGGCGGGCAGTCGATTGCCGCCATGCTGAATGTGCTATGGCCAGCGTCGTCCACCTTGCCCTGGGTGTTATGGAGCTGCTTTTTGGGCTTCTGGCTGATCAATATGGCCGTGGTGTGGCGCGGGGTGGAGTCGATCCGATTTCTGCAAAGTTTTTCCGCACCCTTTCTTCTACTCATGTCGCTGGTGCTGCTTGGATTCATGACCCAGAAGGCAGGCGGATTCGGCCCCATGCTCAACGCGCCCAGTCAGTTTCACAGCAACTCCAGCTTTTTACACTTCTTTTTTCTCTCGCTCACCGGAATGGTCGGCTACTGGGCCACGCTCGCGCTTAATATTCCGGACTTCACCCGTTACGCCCGCTCACAGGAGTCTCAGATGGTAGGGCAGGCCTTTGGCCTGCCGGTTGCGATGACGATGTATACCTTCATCGGCATCGCATGTACCTCGGCCTCCACGGTCGTATTCGGCCACCCCATCTGGAATCCCATCACATTGCTTGGTATGTTTCATCAGCCACTGATTGCCTTCCTGGCGCTGATCAGCATTCTGATTGCCACGCTCAACGTCAACATTGGTGCCAACGTAGTCAGCCCGTCGAACGACTTCTCGCACCTCGCACCCAGGCACATCAGCTTCCGCACCGGCGGCCTGATTACCGGCTTGATCGGGATTGCTGTGATGCCCTGGAAGTTGATGGCGAGCCACACAGACTACATTCAGTGGCTGGTCAGCTACTCGGGGCTACTGGGACCAGTAGCGGGAATTATGATCGCCGACTATTTCTTTATCCGCGGCACGCGCCTGGATACGGAGTCGCTGTACCGACGCGAGGGGCCATATGAGTATTACAAGGGAATCAATCTGCACGCGATGATCGCCCTGGCAGCGGGTGTCATTGCCGCTCTGATCGGCCTGATCGTCCCGGATCTGCGTTTTCTGTACAGCTACGCGTGGTTCATCGGATTCACAGTAGCGGCATTGCTATATATCACTCTGATGGGAACTGCGCCCAGAGTGGGTGGCGCAACGCCCCTCGCACAACGAATTAACGTCAAGGCACTCGATCCCGCACTTGGCAGTGGCGCGGGGGCCAAAGCGCGCATTGTAGCCACGCCCGAATAGACGCTGGAACGCGTATCCTTATCTGCGTAGTAGACCATGGAAACACGGGGCCCTTTCAGCTCCGTCGAGGAGCGCGATGAAACGATTTACATGCATCACCGTTCTGTTGCTGTCATCGGGATTGTTGTATGCAGCACCCGCGCCAGCACCCGCGGCAAAGCCTGCCTCAGACGAGCCCACCATAACCGGACTGTGGAAGACGGATGGCGCGATCGCCGGACAGCAGGTGAGGATGATGTGCGCGCTTACCGAGACCAAACATACTTTGAGTGGCGTATGTTCCGGTGCACAGGACAGCTACGCCGCGCACAAGATCGCCGGTTCGGTAAAGGGACAGAAGGTTCAGTTCTACTTTCAAGCTGCATTTGGCAGCAATTCAATCACCCTCATTGTGAATGGCGTGCTCAACGAGGACCGCACTCAAATGGACGGCGATATGGAAGTGGCACCCATGGGCGGCATGGACGCGCAACAAGCCAATCTCAGTGGCACCCTAAAGGCGATCAAAGAACTGGAGCATAACACTGCATCGATACAGGCTCTGGCAGCAGCAGCACAGACAGACGCAGCGTCTGCGCAGGCCTGGGCAGCGCAGGCACAAGCTGAAATGGCAACGGGAAACGTCTCCGAAGCCAAGGCTGACGCGACGCGCGCCGGAGACATTGCGGCCCGAGCTGGAGTCGCTGCTGCTCAAGCCGGGGCGGAAACCGCAGATTCCAGTGCAGGCACCTCATCCGCGCAACCCATTGCCACAGGCAACTGGAGCATCAACGGCGAAATACAAGGGACGCAGGTGACCATGATGTGCATGCTGGCCGAGACGGAACATAAGCTGGCAGGTACATGCATAGCTGGCGGCGACAATGCACCCCATGCCTTGACCGGCGTCACTACGGCAAAGGGTCTTGGCTGGCGCTTTGACACCGCCTATCAGGGCCAGCCCATCACAATCTCCATGAACGCCATCCTGGACGCCAGTGGATCAAAGATGAAAGGCACCCTCTCCGTCGCGCCCATGGGTGTGGACGGCACCTTCGTAGCCGCAAAACAATAGCCTATGGATTCTAGTGCAGCAATGCGCCCAGCTCTGTAGCCGCGTTGCGCAGATGCGGGAGGAACCGCGTCTGCATCTCGTACAGCGACATGCGAGGGGCGCTTCCACTTAGGTTGACCGTGGCCATCACGCGTCCGGTGGGCGAGTAGACAGGAACGGCGAGCGAGCGCAGACCAACCTCGTACTCCTGGTCCACCATCGCATAGCCGTGGCGACGGACGTTGCGCAGTGCCAGGCGCAGCTTATCCACGCTGCTGACAGTTCGCGATGTGTGCGGTGTCAGTACTACGCGCGCCATATACTGCTCCAGTTGTTCCACAGGCATAAAGGCCAGAAGAACGCGGCCTGTACTGGTGCAGTACGCTGGCAGGCGGCTACCAATGTGCAGATCGTCACTCATCACGCGCGATACGGTGGAGCGCGCGATGTAGACAATGTCGTCGCCATCCAACGTGGCTACCGAAAAACTCTCATGCAACGCTGCCGACATGCGTTCCAGGATTGGCTGGGCCGAGGTTGATAGCGAGTTGGACGACGAATAGCTGTTCGACAACGCCAGCAGGTGGGGACGCAGAGCATAACGCGATCCCTCTTCGGAACCGGCAAAACCAAGCTTGGCCAGCGTGTATAGGCAGCGCCTTACGGCTGCGCGAGAGATGCCGGTCTTCGCCGCAAGCTGCGCAATGCTCATCTGCGGGCTCTGTGGCGAGAACGCCTGAATCACTAGCAAGCCACGCGCCAGTGAGGTCATAAAATTAGGGTCACCAATAAAGGATTCCAAGGTGGAGGCAGGCGTGGACTTTGCGGCATTCGCGGATGCGGTGCCAGCTGAGGTTGCACGCAGAGAGGTAAGACTCGTCCTCAGCTCTCGGGATACCGCTGCGGGACTGATGGAATGCGATACGGTTGCGGAGCGGCGGGGTGAGTTGCTCATCGATGTGCCTTCTTCTCCGGCAGGATAAGCCGGATCGCGCGCCCAGTGGATTGTATTTCTGAAAACAAAGGGCCCAAGTGGTTCGAAATGGTGCGATAGTCGAACTAATACTACGATAAACGCACATTGGCTTCACGGCAAGATAACGCCTGGCCAATCTGCTTGCTGTGAGAAAATTGAGCCCTATGATTCCTCAGGATTCATCCAGCCTTCCGCTCAACCAACGCCCCGCATGGAAGGCGCTGCAAAGTCATTTCCAATCCATTGGTTCAACCCACCTGCGCGATCTCTTCGCCCAGAACCCATCTCGTGGCGCACGCTTCACGGCAGAGGCAGACGGCATATTTCTCGACTACTCGAAGAACCGCGTCACCGACGAGACGTTGAAGCTTCTGATCACCCTCGCCGAAGAGTGCGGCCTGCGAGACCGCATCGAAGCCATGTTTCGCGGCGACAAGATCAATGTGACCGAGAACCGCGCCGTGTTGCACATCGCATTGCGCGCGCCAAAGAGCGAGAAGATTCTGGTCGACGGGGAAGACGTTATCCCCGGCGTCCACGCGGTGCTAGACAAGATGGCATCCTTCGCCGACCGCATCCGCTCCGGCGCATGGAAGGGTCACACCGGCAAACCCATCCGCAACGTCATCAACATCGGCATCGGCGGCTCGGACCTCGGCCCCGTCATGGCCTACGAAGCCCTTAAACACTACAGCCAGCGCAACCTCACCTTCCGCTTCGTCTCCAACGTCGATGGCACGGACTTCGCCGAAGCCGTCCACGACCTCAACCCCGCCGAGACGCTCTTCCTCGTCGCCTCCAAGACCTTCACCACGCAGGAGACGATGACCAACGCCCACTCCGCGCGCGAGTGGTCGCTGGCCGGACTGGGCGGCGATCAAGCCGCGGTTGCGAAACACTTCGTCGCCATCTCCACCAACGCCAAGCTGGTCGCCGACTTCGGCATCGACACCGAAAATATGTTCGGCTTCTGGGACTGGGTTGGCGGCCGCTACTCCATGGACTCCGCCATCGGCCTCTCCACCATGATCGCCATCGGCCCGGATAACTTCCGCGCTATGCTCTCCGGCTTCCACGCCATGGACGTCCACTTCCGCACCGCTCCGTTTGAAAAGAATCTTCCCGTGCTCCTCGGCCTGCTCACCCTCTGGTACACCGACTTCTTCGACGCGCAGACCATCGCCGTCCTGCCCTACGAGCAGTACCTCAAGCGCTTTCCCGCGTACCTACAACAGCTCACCATGGAGTCGAACGGCAAGCATGTAACACTTGACGGCACGCCCGTTGCCACCCAGACCGGCCCCATTTTTTGGGGCGAGCCGGGGACCAACGGGCAACATTCGTTTTACCAGCTCATCCACCAGGGCACGCGCCTGATTCCCTGCGATTTCATTGGCTTCGCGAAGTCGCTGAACCCACTGGGAAGGCATCACGACATGCTGATGGCCAACGTCTTCGCCCAGGCCGAAGCGCTGGCCTTCGGCAAATCCGCCGAGCAGGTCCGCGCCGAGGGCACGCCCGACTGGCTCGTCCCACATCGCGTCTTCGAGGGTAATCGCCCGTCGAACATCCTCCTCGCCGACGCGCTGACGCCCTTCGTACTGGGTCAGTTGGTCGCGCTATATGAGCACTCCGTCTTCACCCAGGGCGCCATCTGGAACATCGACTCCTTCGACCAGTGGGGAGTGGAGCTGGGCAAGGTCCTCGCCACCAAGATCCTCGCCGAACTGGAAAGCCCCAGCGAACCGCAGATGAGCCACGACACCTCAACCACCAGCCTGATTCGGAGATACCGCGCCAGCAAATAATCTACCTGGGGTACCCCCTCCCCTACCGGTAAAGTATTCAAAATGAAGACTTTGACTGCAAAGTCTTCATTCGAGAAGGGTTGCAAGTCAAATACAAGAAAACAAACGGATTACAGAACGATGATTGGTGGAGTCCTAGTCCTACATTGGCCTGACTTTGCACTCTACGTTGAATTCCCCCTAGTTTAAGTATATCAAGTTGGAGACGCTGGAATGCCATGTCTATCTCGTTCTGTTTCATGGAGATGAATTAGTTTGGGGCTTGACAAGCGATTTTGCTGAGCAAATCCGCGAAAGATAATTTGGGAGGGATGGAGTGTGGAGCAGTTGCCAAAACCCCATGTCTCAGAGGCGAGACATGGGGCACCCGATTTCGTGACTGATTTCAGATATGGGCCACCCGCCGTAGGATGGGGAACCCACTTTTGATGGAGGAACACGATTTCAAAAACTTAGGGTGTGCCACCCGCCAAGCATGTACGTGATGAAGGAGCAAGGAGGCTCTGAACCGATGAAGCCAGTCTTTTGCAAAAACGAGTATATGTGTAAAACGATATGGTCAGATGTCGAAACCATCGTTGAGTCGGTTCATGTTGAATTTGGCAGCAAGGCTGAGCTATTCCAGCCTATTTTAGTACGCCTGGATGCCTTAGATGGGCCCGAGTTTGACGCAACGAAATTCGCCGGGGTGTATGTATTCATACATGAAGAATACGGTTGCTTGAAGGTTGGCAAGAGCAATTCAAATGCATCGAAACGGGCCTTGGAGCATCTTCGTGACAACACACACTCGAAGGATGGTGCAATACAAATGGCCGAACTTCGTAGCAGCGATAAAACGTACATGCTCATCTTTGCTCTCGAGAAGGAAGACTACATACATTGGGTATTGGCGTTGGAACATTACTTGGAGAAGGCTCTGCGGAAAACTCTACGCCTGAGAATCCCTACAATACGCAACGGATAGGAGAAAGTCGCATGGCTGATTGGCGGCGTGATGATAGATACTGCGGAACATGTGTATTCTGGGGTGGAAATCGCTCGTTTGATTGCCATTCCACTGTTTCTGTGGATCCTGGCGGTTCTGGGTCGTGCACAAACAACCGCACAAGTTACAACCAAGCAAATCAACAGAGGCAGGCGATTGAGGCTGGTTGCGAACTCTTTGAGCTTCATCCGTCACTGAAATAGGCGAGAGGCCCACCCTAAGTTTTTAAATCTTAATCTAATTATAAAAAGTAGATGCCCCATTCATCTTGCCTTATCGCGATGGATTCGTTGAAGGTACAAGCCCCGCCAGCGCTTCCATCGCGTCGCCTGGCTCGGGGCGGACGCGGAAGTCGGCATGGCCCTCGCTGAAGGCAATGGTTCCGTCCTGCGCCACCACGAAGACCGCCGGCAGCGGAAGCCGCCAGCTCGATTCCGGCGCATCCTTATACATATTTCCGGAGTTCACAAACGGTATGTTGACCAGGATTCCCTTATAGTAGGCGCGGTGCGCGTCCGGCACGCTGTAGGCGATGCCGAACTTCTCCGCCAGCTCCGCGCCCGTGTCGGAAAGAATGGGAAACGGCAGGTGAAGCTGCTGCAGTGTGAAGTCGTTATGCCGCTGCGTCTGCGGCGAAATCGCAACGAAGAATGCGCCCAGCGCGCGCACCTCGGCATGTACTTCGCGCCAGTGTTCCAGCTCGGTAATGCAATACGGACACCAGCGTCCGCGAAAGAACTTGATGACCAGCGGCCCGAGCGCAAGCAGATCGGTGGAATGAACCGGCTTGCCGGTGAGCGCGTCGGGCAGGGTAAACTCCGGCATCGCCGCACCGGGTGCGAGGATGCGGTCCTCAATCCCCGTGGCAAACAGCTCTTCGCTGGCATGTTCGGATATGGCCAGCCGCTCGGCCTGCACCAGCGCGCGGGTGTTATGCGTGATGCGGTCGAGCGCGTCCTGCAGCGGAGGAAGCGTTGTCCTGGGTATGGTCTTCACACTTTTATTATCGCGCTTTTTACTTGCTTGAGCTTGCGACGCTCTGCAACCCGCAAACTTAGGCGAGGACTTCGGCCTCGTCCTTATCCGAAGCAACCGCATCGGGCAGGCCGTGAGTGGGAACCAGAAGGTCTTCTTTGCGCATCACCAGGCTGGTGACGTTGAGCGAGGCAAGTTCGAAGCCGTGGCCGTGGGTGATGGCGTCCGTCGGGCAGGCCTCCACGCAGTAGCCGCAGAAGATGCAGCGGTTGTAGTCGATGTTGTAGACCTTGGCGTACCGCTCTGACGACGAGATGCGCTTCTCCTCGGTATTATCGGCTGCCTCGATGTAGATACAGTTGGCCGGGCAGGCGGCCGAGCACAGATAGCAGGCCACGCACTTCTCCAGACCATTCTCGTCGCGCTGCAACTGGTGCTTGCCTCGGAAACGCTCCTGAAGCCTCGCGCCACGCAATGGCCCCTTCCCGTCGGGATAGTTTTCCACCTCGGTCGGCTGGAAGACCTGCCCAAGGGTAATGCTCATTCCCTTGGCAATGGCGGCTACATTTTTCACAATCGACATTCCTTGAGTATACGACGCGGGCGCGGCGATCCGGTAGATAGCCATGTGGTGGCAACATGTACCGCTTGGCAGCACAGGCCCGGATGTGATTCACTTCCACGCATGGCAAAGAAAACATCTCGCCGCAACTTCCTCCGCACGGTCCCCGTGGCCGCAGCGGCTGGCTTCACGCTCACCAATCAACTGATGTACGCCGCGCAGGCAGCGCCAGCGGCAAATCCTGGCGCCGATGTTGCTGCTGCGGCAGCTCCGTTCAAGCTCTTCACTGGCGCCGACCTGGAAGCTGACGCAAAAAAGCTGCAGGCAGCTCCTGGCAACAACAACCTCCTCATGCAGTCCGCGGGATTTCCCTGCGCCATTGTGATGACCACCGAGGTCCATGCCAGCGCCAAGGAGTTTGAGTGGCACGAAGGCCGCGACCACATCATCCAGATTATCGATGGGTCCACGCTGTACGAGGTGGGCGGAACGCCGCAGAATGGTCGCAACACCAAGCCCGGCGAATGGCTCGCGCCCGCATCGACGGGAAGCAAGTCAATCCTGCTGGGTAAGGGCGATATTCTGGTGATTCCACGCGGCACACTGCACAAGCGCAGCACCGAAGACAGCGTCACCTTCTACCTCATATCGCCCTACGGGAAGATGACGGCGTAGATTCACTCAATTCCAAGCTTCTTCCAGATTAAGTCGACCCGCGCGACGACGGCGGGGTCTTGTTTGAGCATAGGAGGCCAAGGGCGGGTGAAGCCTTCTGCGGCCCATTTTCGGGTTGCGTCGATGCCCATTTTGGAGCCGTAGTTGGGCATGCGCGATGCGTGGTCCAGCGTATCGACCGGGCCGAGGATGAACTGGATATCGCGCTCGGGGTCGATGTTGTTGGCAACGCGGAGGGTGACTTCGGCGAGGTTCTGCACGTCGCAATCTTCGTCGACGACGATAACGCACTTGGTGAACATGGCCTGCCCCATGGCCCAGATACCGTTCATCACCTTGCGCGCGTGCCCGGCATACGACTTCCGGATCGACACGATCATCAGGTTATGGAAGACCGCCTCGTGTGGCAGGCACACATCCACAATCTCCGGCAGGGTGAGTTGCATGAGCGGGAGGAAGATGCGCTCGACTGCCTTGCCCATCCACGCGTCCTCCATGGGCGGTTTGCCGACGACAGTGGCCGCGTAGATCGGATCGTTGCGATGGGTGATGCAGGTGACGTGGAAGACGGGGTACTCGTCCTGCATGGTGTAGAAGCCGGTGTGGTCGCCGAAGGGGCCTTCTGAGCGCAACTCGGTGAGGTTGACATAGCCTTCGAGGATGTACTCAGCATGTGCGGGGACTTCGAGGTCGACGGTTTCGCATTGGACCAACTCGACTGGCTTGCCGCGCAGGAAACCAGCGATGAGATACTCTTCTACCTCGGGCGGCGCGGGGATGATAGCGGAGAAGGTGGTTGCCGGATCGGTACCGATAGCTACGGCAACCTCCATGCGGCCCTCCGTAATTTTGGTGAGCGTAGTAGACGGGATGGTGGAGTTATTCTGAGCGGCCGTGGTGCCTCCGGCGGTCTGCGCCATCAGGTCGACGCTGCCGGAGAGGTCGGAGGTTCGATTCCCACCCAAGCTGAGCTTGGATGGGGCACCCGATTCTGTAGCTGCGCGCAGATGATCGCGCAGATGCTCCGCTGCGTTCTTCTGGCGCTGCCAGTGCATGCCGGTGGTCTGGCCGTCGTACACCTGCATGCGATACATGCCTACATTCCTTTTTCCCGACTTCGGATCGCGCGTGACGACGCATGGCAGCGTAATGAATGGGCCGCCATCCTGCGGCCAGGTGGTCAGCACAGGCAGCTTCAGCAGGTCGATCCCCGCGCCACCATCTTCCACCCTGCGATGGATCACCTGCTTACAGGGCGCATCCTTCGCAGATATTGTTTTGGGAAAGAAGTTGCCTACCTCGGCTAGTGTGGGCAGCAGCTTCAGCTTGTCTAAAAATCCCTGCGGCGTCGGCGGATGCAATAACGTATCGATGCGCCCAGCTATGTCGTCCAGCGAGTCAACTTCAAGCGCCAAGCGCATGCGCCGTTCCGACCCGAACTGGTTCATCAACACCTTGGCACCGGGAAAACCAGTGACGTTCTCGAAGAGGAGTGCCGGGCCGCCGGCTTTGGCCGTTCCCTTACCCAGTTTGACGGTGCGATCGGCAATCTCGGCCATCTCCAGATACGGGTTCACGGCTTCGTGGATGCGCCGCAGTTCACCTGCCTTGTCCAGTTGCTTGATCCAATCGCGTAGGTCGGTATAGGGCAATTGCGCGCTCCTGCTTCGGGCCAGCCGAGGCGTCTTCCATGGTAACGGGTGTGGCACACACTACGGGTCGAGCTTAAATCATCAGACCTTAAGAAATATCTTCTTATGCCACAAAATCCAGTTGGGAATTAAGCATAGCGCCGTAAACGCGAGCGCAAACTCAAGCGAACTCAGCTGCGTCGAATGGCCGCGCACAAAGCCATGCTGATATATCCAGAGCCATGCGCTGACGAACCTTGGGCCTGGCATGCGGCCGGCCGGTAGCTTGATCCAGAGCATGAGTTCCACCACAAAGTTGGACAGCACATAGGCTGCAATCGCGTTGGAGCCAAAGACCAGCCAGGGCCACAGGAGTGCCTTCCCCAGCGGCCTCTCGTTCATCTTGCGCAGGTCGATCAGCCAATAGTAAAGCGCAAGCAGAAGCAGCGAAATCCCTCCGCTGAAGAGCGCATACGAACTCGTCCACAGGTTTTTATTGATGGGAAACCACGGGTTCCATAGTAGGCCGACGAGTATGCATACGAAACCGAAGACGCCAAGGATCGAGAGGCTGCGATCCGGGGTGATGGCTACGTTCCCACCCAAGCAGAGCCTGGATGGGGCACCCGGTTCCGTGGCACTCGCCCGTCTGATCCACAAGCCGGCCACAGCACCGATGAGGGTGGTGGCGATGGCGGGCAGGGTACTGAGCAGGCCCTCGGGATCGTGCGTGCGGTTGTATAGCGAACCGGTATGGAGGGTGCGTTGTGTGAAAGCTGTAAACGCGCGGTCGATGCAGGCGGCCAAGTTGTGTTGCGGGTCTAGGATGGGCACGGCATGGGTTGGCACGCCAAAGCCTGGCACAGGGATGAATCGCATCATCGCCCAGTAGCCGATGAGAAAGGCCGCGGCAACGGCGAGCAGCTTGGGAACGCGACGGCTGGTGTTCCAGATGGCGAGACAAATGAGTCCCGCGGCGAGGTAGCAAAGGGCAATCCTCGTCAACACACCGAAGAGGCGTAGGTGAGTCCAGAGAAAGTGCGGAAATGCGCTGAGCAGAAGCTTGATGACAAAGAGCGTGACTGCGCGGCGGAGTATGTGCAGGGCCATGCTGCGCCTGGATTCACCGCGAGCTATACGCGATTCCAGGGAAAAGATAAGGGACGCGCCCACCAGAAAAAGGAAGTTGGGGAAGACAAAATCGGTGAGCGTAAATCCATTCCAGGAGGCGTGGTCCAACTGCGCATATACGTGGTCCCAATCGCCGGGATCGTTGACCAGAATCATCAGCGCGATGGTCAGCCCGCGCAGCACATCGACAGAGAGCACGCGTGGCGGAGTCGGCTTGGCAATGACTTTCATGGATACTCCATCATCACTCATCCTGGCTGCTCTGCGTATCCTGTGTGCCCACAGATGTTATGGTTTCCGCACAACTTTCCCACGCAATCCGCATCTTAACCGGCAGCAGTTCCAAGGAGCGATGAACCCTATGAAGAAACATATCCTCACCGCAGCCTGCGCCCTCTTTCTGAGCGTTGGTGCCGCCAACGCACAAATTGTTGTCCGCATCGGACCACCGCCTCCACGTCCTGTGGAAGTAATGCCAGAGCCTCCGCCCGTGCATCGCGACTGGGTATGGGTGCCTGGATACCATCGCTGGGATGGCCGCGCTTATGTCTGGGTTCCCGGAGCCTACCGTCGTCCGCCGCATCGAGGGGCGGTTTGGGTGGAAGGCGAATGGCGTGAAGAACGCGGCGGCCATGTGTGGCACCCTGGCCACTGGCGCTAACTCAGCAATGCTAGATGACTAACGCAACATACGCCTTGACGGACGAAGCGCATGGCTTATCGCTTGTCCGTCAAGGTATCATCATTGACATGAGCATATCCGCGGAAGAACGCGCCCGCCGTATTAAAATTATTCTTTTCGATGTCGATGGAGTTCTCACCGACGGCCAGCTTTACTTTTTGCCCAAAGATGGCGGACAGCCCGGCCCTGATGGTAAGCCCCACGGCCTGGAGTTCAAAGGCTTCACTGCGCACGACGGCCTGGGGATTAACATCGCGCGCCTGGGCGGACTGCGCGTCGGACTGATCACCAAGCGTGAGTCAGCCACTGTCGCCATCCGCGCCAGCGACTTGCGACTGGAGTTTGTCTATCAAGGCCAATCGCACAAGATGAACGCCGTCAATGATATTCTGCAGCGCGCCGGATGCACCCTGGACGAGCTCGCATTTGTTGGCGACGATGTGATCGATCTACCCGTTCTGCGCGTATGCGGACTCGCCATTGCAACCGCCAACGCCCGTCCCCAAGCCAAGGCCGCCGCCCACTACATCACGCCCAACCCAGGCGGACAGGGCGCTGGTCGCGACGCCATCGAGTTCATCCTCGCCGCACAGGACAAGCTGGAATACGCCATCGAGGCCCTGCTCGACGCCGACAACCCAGCCGCCCACGATACCTTCATCGGCGCAGGCAATATGTAGATGGCGGAGTTGCCCGTGAATCCAACTCCACCGAAGATATCTACCGAGAAGGAATCCAATCCGCCGGCGCAGACCCTGGCCTCGGAAGACTTCTACTATGAAGGCCCAAACCTGGTCTTCACGGCTGCATACCACCTGAAACGGGGGAGTTGTTGCAACTCCGGATGCCGCCACTGCCCTTACGAAACTTCGGCTGAATATCCCCGGACGGAAACTGCGTGAATCCAAACCAGCCATTTACAATCCAATCAACCCTTATGCCCGACATCACAACACGCGACACCGTCATCCTCGGCTCCGGCTGCGCAGGCCTTACTGCCGCCATCTACGCCGCCCGTGCCAACCTCAAGCCGCTTGTGCTGGAAGGCCACGAGCCCGGCGGTCAGCTCTCCATCACCACCCTGGTTGAGAACTTTCCCGGATGGCCCGAGGGCGTGCAAGGCCCAGACCTCATCGAGAACATGAAGCAGCAGGCCGTCCGCTTTGGCGCGGAACTCAAGATGGCCCACCTGGTCTCCGCCGACCTGAGTAAGCATCCCTACGTGCTGGACCTCGGTCCCGGCAAGGAGCCCATCCACACCCGTACGCTCATCATCGCCAGCGGCGCATCGGCCCGTTGGCTTGGCCTGCCCAGCGAACAGGCGCTGATCGGCCACGGCGTCAGCTCCTGCGCCACATGCGACGGCTTCTTCTCCTCCGGCAAGGAGATCGCGGTGATCGGCGGCGGCGACTCCGCCATGGAAGAGGCGCTCTTTCTCACTCGCTTCGCCACCAAGGTCACGCTCATCAACCGCACCGAGCGCTTCCGCGCCAGCCGCATCATGATGGAGCGCGCCATGGCCCATCCCAACATTCAGTTCATGTCCAGCACTGTGGTGGAAGAGGTGCTCGGCGTGGAAGAGAAAGAGGTCCGCGGCCTCAAGCTGCGCAACGTCAAGACCGGCGAACTCAGCGAACTCCCCGTGGCCTTCCTCTTCCTCGGCATCGGCCACATCCCCAACGCCAAGATGTTTCGCGGCCAACTCGACCTCGATCCCGACGGATACATCCTGACCCATGGCAACGTCTTCGTCACCCGCGATGGCAAAGATGTCCCCGGCGTCTTCGCCTGCGGAGACATCCAGGACCGCCGCTACCGCCAGGCCATCACCGCCGCCGGAACAGGCTGCATGGCCGCCCTGGAAACCGAAAAATTCCTCGAAGACCACGGGCGATAGGGTTGGGCGATCCGTTCATGACCACCCTCGCAACGCGGGATAGCACTGATGGCTGTACGCTGCCGGTGCGGGTGCATCCCGGAGCGCGGCAGAATGCAATCACCGGCGTCCACGATGGCGCGCTTAAGGTCTCGCTCACCACTCCGCCCACCGATGGCCGCGCCAACCAGGCGCTCATCGCCTTCCTCGCCGGCGAACTTCGCATCCCTCGCGCCCGAGTCACTCTTCTCACCGGGGCAACCAGCCGCAGCAAGTCCCTGCATATCGCCGGACTTAACGCGGAGAAAGTACGCGCCGCCCTTGCGTCATCCGATTAGGAATAAATGTCACGCAACCATGAAGAAGTACATGAGTGCAACGGGAAAATCGTGTAACGAAAATCGGACCTCCGCGGCTAAAGCCACATAGCAAACAGGCTTTTTACGGCACGGGTGAACCCGTGCCCTTAAGCAAGACGAGATACGTTCAGCAGCCCACAAGTGCTCTCATCACGTAAAGATGCCCAAGCCTCGCACGCGAGACCTGGGCACTATTGTTTCTCAACCGTAAATAGCAGCCTGCCGATTACTCGTCGGCTTTGGTTTCATCCTTTGCAGCGGGAGCCTCGGCAGCCTCGGCGGCGTTTTGCTCTTCCATCTGCTTGACAATTTCTTCGCGCTTCTTGGCACGGGCTGCGTCGCGCTTCTCACGCTTGGCATCCAATTCCTGCTCAGCGCCCAGCAGTTCGATGTATGCCATTTCGGCGGCATCGCCCTTGCGGATATAGCTGCGCGTAATACGGGTGTATCCGCCGTTACGGTCGCCGTAGCGCGCGGCCACCACACTGAACAGCCGGTCCACGCTCTCGGGCGTCATCATATAGGCAAGCGCCTGCCGACGCGCGTGTACGGTACCCCGCTTGCCCAGGGTAATCATCTTCTCCACCAGCGGCTGGGCGGCTTTGCATTTGGTGATGGTGGTCTCAATCCGGTCCATCAAAATAATGGATGTGACCAGGCTGCGCAGTAGGGCGCGGCGGTGGCTGGTGTTGCGACCAAGTTTGAATCCTGCATTGCGATGACGCATGGTGTAGTCTCCTTCGACCCGGCTTCAGCCGTCGGTCGGTACAGCAGTTGTTCGCCTGTAAGCGATTTGGTTTGCGCGCCCTCATGTAGCCTCGCCCCATACAGCAGACATGGCAACTCCGGCGACATGCTATCCGCGAAGTACTGAGTCTTCGCGATGCCAATTTTTCTATGGATTGGCGTTGCCGGCGATGAGGAACACACGGAGGCCTCATATAACATCCGAGGCCACATGGAACTCATCCAGTGTAGCGAATCCCCCGCCGCACTGTAAACCCGAACGAGTTGCCCGGCAGGCGGTCCGTTTGGACTACGGCAAGCGTTAATACGGAAATCACCCTATTTTGCGTGCACACATTCCCGAAAGCGCCTCGCCTGCGGTATCGTAGTTTGATTCACCTGCCAGCTTGACGCATGTGTATGCGCCCTGCTTGCAGCATCTTGATCTGTTGCACAAAGGAGAATCGTGTCCCTTCATCCTATTGCACGCCGCCGGTTTATGTCGTTGTTGCTTGCATCTCCGTTCCTGGGGTCTGCATGGAGTGCCGATGCAGCGACACCTGAGGAGGCGGTGATTACGAAATTCGGTGCAAAGGCTGATGGAGCCACCATAAACACCAAGGCCATCCAGTCGGCCATCGATCATCTGGCATCACGTCGCGGCGGAACGGTGGTGATTCCGCAGGGCACGTTCGTTAGCGGGGCACTGTTCTTCAAGCCGAAGGTGAATCTTCACTTGCAGGCAGGAGCGGTGCTGCAATGCTCGACCGACATGGCGAATTTTCCCGTCCAGCGCACGCGGATCGAAGGCCACTTTGAGGAGAAATTCAATCCCGCGCTGATCAACGTGAAGAACAACGATGGCTTCCAACTAACCGGCGAAGGGACGCTGGATGGAGCGGGGCTGCCTATATGGGAATTGTTCTGGAAGCTGCGCAACGCGTCGCCGGCGGGCAGGAACTTTCCGAATATAGGGGTGCCGCGCGCTCGCCTGGTGCTGATTGAAAGTTCGCATAACGTAAACGTCGAGGGCATTACGTTCAAAGATTCACAGTTCTGGAATCTTCATCTCTACAACTGCGACGGGGTGACGGTGACCAAGGCGCGTTTCCAGGTGCCGGACGACTACAGACAGGCACCCAGCACCGATGGAATCGACATGGACAGTTCTCGGAATGTTACGGTTGACGGATGCTACTTCTCCGTCACGGATGATTGCATCGCGGCGAAGGGTTCCAAGGGACCGCACGCGCTGGAGGACACAGCCAGCCCGCCTGTGGAGCACATCCGCATCCGCAACTGCGTTTACAAGCGCGGCAACGGCGTGCTGACCATCGGCAGCGAGGCCACACTGGTTCGCGATATCGTGGTGGAGAATTGCAGGATCATCGGCAATGTCAGGATTGCGACCATAAAGCTGCGTCCCGACACGCCGCAGCACTACGAGGACATCACGTTCCGCAACATCACCTCGGAATCCATGGCTCCGGAGATTATCTCGATGCTGCCATGGTCGCAGTTTGTAGATCTACAGGGCCAAGCACCGCCGCAGTCTGTGGTACGCAACCTGAATTTCATCGGCATCAAGGGGACTTACTCATCGTTCGGCACCATCCGGCCAAACACTGGCCAAACGGAGATCAGTAACATTCTGTTCAAGGATCTGGACGTAGTGTTGAAACAGGGCAAGCTCTCAGCTACCGGTGTGCAAGATCTAAAGTACGAGAATGTGATGGTGAACGGGCAGCCGCAGACCACTTGAAGGCTGGCGCGATTTGTGCATCGCGCAGGGGCATCGGGTAGCTGATCCCACCTGAAAAGCTTTTGGGTAACCTCGCTTATTCCCTTCCAATCCTCCTACTGGGTTACCATCGTGCTTCACTTTGCGCCACTCGCCGCTGCTAGACTTATCCTTTGCAAGTCTCCTCTCGGTCGCCCATGTCCATCGTTCAACTCCAGAACATCCGCAAGGTCTACGACACCAAAGTTGCCGTGGAGGACCTTTCGTTCACCATCGAGCCGGGGACGATGTTTGGACTACTTGGGCCTAACGGCTCCGGCAAAACCAGCTCCATCCGCATGATGATCGGCATCACGGTGCCAGACTCCGGCACGGTCTCTTTGTTTGACAAGCCGTTTACACGCTCAGCGCTGGGGCGCGTGGGATACCTGCCGGAGGAGCGCGGTCTGTACAAGAAGATGAACGTACTGGCGCAGCTAACCTTCCTCGGCCAGTTGCACGGGCTGAGTGCGGCGGTGGCCGCCCGCCGCGCAACCCTGTGGTGCGAGCGGCTGGACATTGTGGAAGCCATCTCCAAGAAAACGGAAGATCTCTCCAAGGGGATGCAGCAGAAGATCCAATTTATCGCCGCACTGCTGCACGATCCCGACCTTATCCTGATGGACGAACCCTTCAGCGGCCTTGATCCAGTGAATGCCTTTCTTCTGATGAGCACTTTGGTCGACCTATGCAGCATCGGCAAGGCGGTCATCTTCTCCACCCATCGCATGGACCAGGTGGAAAAGTTCTGCAACAGCATTGCGCTCATTCACCGCGGCCATCTCATCCTCTCCGGCTCCATGCGCGAGATCAAATCGGGCTATCCACGCAATCGTATCCTGATCCACTATGAGGGCGACGACGCCTTTCTCCAGCATCGGTGCATCGAGAACGTGACACGGTACAACGGCCACGCAGAGATCAGGCTGCGACCCTCGGCGACGCTTGCCGACGATGCTCAGTCGCTGCTGACCAAGGCCATTCAACACGCACGCGTATCTCGATTTCAGGTGATGGAACCCACACTGGAAGAGATTTTCATCGAGAAGGTGCAGGAGACCCTTCCCGTAAAGACTGGCAAGCTCTCCATGGCCCAGCTTGAAGAAGAGGACGGAGGCGAACTCGATGCATAACGTATGGCTGATCGCGCGCCGCGAATATGTCGAACGAATACGCACCCGTGGCTTCCTTATCACCACCGTGATGATCCCGCTGATCATGGGAGGATTGTTATACGGCAGCGTGTTCGTCAACTCAAAATCGGCACCGGCAGCACACATCGCCCTTGTCAGCGCCGACACGCAGCTCGCTTTGGACCTTCAATCCGAGTTGCAACAACAGCAGGCAGTACGCATGGCACAGCCGAACTCGTCCAAAGTGACCCGACTCACGGTCGATGCCATGGGTATAGGACCTGACACGCGAACCATTCTCGATGAGGAACTTCGATCCGGCGACCTGGACGGTTACCTATGGATGATGCCCGCCAGTACGGTCGCCAAGTCAGAGCCGTCGCGCCCCACCTTTCTGTTTACGCCAAGATCGTCCGAACAGGATTCCCTGCGAAGCACGCTGGCCAGCGCGCTGGGCCCTGTTCTGATGCGCCGCCAGCTTGCCAACCGAGGTATTCTCGCCAGTGATGCCAATTTGATTCTCCAACCAGTCGACATCGGAATCACCCAATCTGCACATCGCGATAACCGCGAGTCTTCGCAGGTAGGTGTCTTCATCCTCTTCTTTCTGATGTACATGGTCATCATGCTGTATGGCATGAACGTGGCGCGCTCCATTATTGAGGAGAAGACATCGCGCATCTTCGAGGTTATGCTCGCCACCATCCGTCCGGAGGAGATGATGGCCGGCAAGATACTGGGCGTCGGTTCCGTCGGCCTCACCCAGGTGGCCCTTTGGCTCACGGCTGGATTGGTGCTCACCGCGGGCGGCCAGGGAATTCATGTCGTCCTAACCCTGGCTCAGGTTCTCTATTTCTTTGTCTATTTCATCCTTGGCTATGCCTTCTACTCCTCCATTGCGGCGGGCTTGGGTGCGATGACCAACTCCGAACAGGAGTTGCAGCAGCTTAATCTCTTCCTCGTTCTTCCCCTGCTTGTCTGCTTCGCCACCCTGATGAGCGTCCTTACCTACCCTGACAGCACTATGGCGCGTGTGCTGGCCCTGATTCCTCCTTTCACGCCGCTTCTGATGTACCTGCGTGTCTCCCTTGGTCATCCAGCGTCCTGGGAGATCGCTCTCTCCATCGTGCTCACCTCGGCCTCCATTTACGTTGTCGTCTGGGTCAGCAGCCGCATCTATCGCGTCGGCGTGCTGATGTACGGCAAACGACCCACCCTGCCCGAACTACTGCGCTGGCTCAAGTACAGCTGAATATTTCACAGTCGAAATATACGAAGCCAAGGCAGCCTGCACGGTTTTCTCAAGGGAACCACCATGCACAAACTTCCGGCGGCCACACAAACTGTGAATCTGCACTAGAATGCGGATGCGGCAATTTTTACGCCGCGCAGGGGAGAAACATCCGTGAGCATAGTGGCAGGGGTCGACTTCGGTACGTTGAGCGTACGCATCTCCATCTTCGATAAGCTGCGCGGCAAAATAGGCTCTGCCGTCGCAGCGTACCCGCTGCACAGCTCGCCCACCGACCCCCAGCTCAAGACACAGTCGCACGACGATCAGATGTTCGCCCTCGCCTGCGCCATGCGTGAGGCCATTCAGGCCAGTGGCATCGATGGCCACGAGATTAAGGCGATTGCCCTGGACACTACAGGCTCCAGCGTGATCCCTGTCGGCGAAAACCTTGTTCCCCTTGGCGAGTACTATCTGTGGTGCGATCACCGTGCGGCCGGCGAAGCGGCGGAGATCACACGCGCCGCGCACGCGTCTGGATTTGAGGGGATAGCCTGGTGCGGTGGCGTCTACAGCTCCGAGTGGGGATGGTCGAAGCTGCTCCACTGGCTACGCCACAACCCATCCTTGCGGCCCAAGTTTGTGACTGCTCTGGAACACTGCGACATGGTTACCGCCACTTTGTGCGGCGTTACCGATCCAAGGGAAATCTCACGCAGTATCTGCGCCATGGGACACAAGTGGATGTGGAACCCGCGCTGGGGCGGTCTTCCGCCGGAGGATTTTCTGGTGTCTATTGACCCGCTACTGGCCGGTGTACGCGACAAGATTGCGGGTCACTACAATACCTCTGACAAGATCGCAGGGCAGCTGTCAGAAAAGTGGGCGAAGGAATTGGGACTGACAGCTGGGATTCCAATTCCCACCGGCGCATTCGATGCCCACTGGGATGCGCTGGGCGCCAACATCCGCCTCGGAGATGTGGTCAACGTGATTGGCACCTCCACCTGTATCATTGGACTCAGCGACCGGCAGACGCTCGTCCCTGGTGTATGCGGAGTCGTCCCCGGCTCGGTGGATCCGGCGCAGGTAGGCATCGAGGCCGGGATGTCTGCAGTAGGCGATGTTTTTGCAGCCATTGCGCAGCGTGCGGGAGCCACCGTCGCGGCACTGTCCGAGGCCACCGCCCACTACAAAGCCGGCCAGACTGGTCTTCTCCGCCTAACCTGGGACAATGGCGATCGCACCGTCCTGGTCAATCCAGCGCTGGGCGGCGTCACCCTTGGCTGGAACCTGCACCACACCGCTGCCGACGAACTGTTTGCCGCGGTCGAGGGCTCGGCCCTGCACACCCGCATCATCTTTGATCGCATGGAGGAGAACGGTGTGCCCATCCGACGAGTCATCAACGGTGGCGGAATCCCGAAGAAGAACGCGAAGCTGAATCAGATCTATGCGAATGTTCTGCGTAAACCCGTGCTGGTTCCCGAGGGAGACGTGACCTCGCTGGGATCTGTGATTATCGCGTTCCTCGCGGCAGGCGATTTTCCAAGCATCCAAGCGGCACAGAACGCCCTATGCCCGCACTTCAAGACCTTTACACCCGAAACCGCCGAGGCGGACCGCTACGACCGCATCTTCCCGCTCTTCCGCGGCGCGTACTTTGCGCTGGGCACGCAGGATGCCAGGTCCGCAGCACTTGGCAGCATCCTGCCTGAGCTACAAACCATACGCCGAGACGCGATTGCCAGTACACACTAGGGTGCTTATATCCCCCGCGTCAGCACAAACGGGAAGAACGATAGTGTGCCATCGGAACGTTGGATATTCATGGTTAGGTTGGCCGATCCATTGATGGTTGCCTCGACCGCCGTCCCTGTCGCGTTCCGCCGGGAGAAGTCCACGTGAAAGGATTTGATCGGCCCGCCCCATTCGCTTTCGGTGGTAAAGTCTTCCGTGAATCGCTGTAGCGGGTAGTCCTTATACATCTCCGGATGCTGCTTCCAGTTGGGATCGTTATTGAAGATTCCGTACGCCTTCGGGTAGTCTCCTGCCTGCACCGCCGTGAGAAACACATTCATTCTGTGCTCCGCCGGCAGGTTGGTGAAGAGCCATCCATGCCCCAGCAGATATCCCCCGACGGTGAGCACCACCATGACAACGAGGAATATTCCCGATCCAGCCATGATGTTGCGTCGCCGTTTTTCCTTTTGTTCGTCATACTGCGGTGCATTCAGCAGCGTCATCGACCCAAACCTCCGTTCACAGCTCACAATTTTATTAGACACCGCAGACACGTCCAAAGTGTCCAGGGCAGGTTATATTAACGCCACCCAAAGGCATTAGGAAAGACCTCAAACTCGGTTTTTCCCTGCATGAAATAGACCGAGACCACATCGAAGCGAACCGGCACCGCGGCGCGCTCCGATTCTGGCAAGGTTCGCAGATAGGCACGGGCAAGGCCGCGCACCATGCTGCGCTTGTCCTCATCCACGGCACTCTCGGCGGGGTTGTTATCGCGTTGGGTGCGCGTCTTCACCTCAACAAAGCAGAGTACGCCCCCATCCCATCCGATGAGATCGACATCTCCAAGCACTCTGGCGCTGATCCATCGCCGAGCCACTACGCGGAACCCCCTCCGCCGCAGCTCAAAGTACGTCGCTTGCTCGCCTTCCAGTCCGGTAGCGAGGTGGGGGGCCATCCCAGGTCCACCGCCTATCCGCCTGGACAGGCGCTGTAACCACACCAGCGACCATTCCTGCGCGTCGATCCACCACCTAGCAAATGTACCTGCTGCCACCATGCAGGCGATCATACCCCCCAGTACTGCCACTGGGCCAACCGAACAACGCCTCTCACCTTGAACTTGAACCCTGAACCACCCCATTGCCGTCGCTACGCATCCCTGTCATACTTAATCGTGCCCCATACGCGCGGCCAATCAAAACAACAAAATATTCGGAGGCGCAGATGTCAGCAAAATACATCTTTGTAACGGGCGGAGTTGTGTCTTCGCTGGGTAAGGGTTTGGCCGCAGCCTCCATCGGATGCCTGTTGGAAGCGCGCGGCATCAAGATCAACCTGATGAAGTTCGATCCCTACCTCAACGTCGATCCCGGAACCATGTCTCCCTTCCAGCATGGCGAGGTCTTCGTCACCGACGACGGCGCGGAGACCGATCTCGATCTGGGCCACTACGAGCGCTTCACCCACGCCAAGCTCTCGCGTGATAACAATCTCACCACCGGACGCATCTACGAGCAGATCATCACCAAGGAGCGCCGCGGCGATTACCTCGGCAAGACCGTCCAGGTGATCCCCCACGTCACCAACGAAATCAAAAACGCCATGCGCAAGGTAGCCGCAGACTGCGAAGTCCTCATTGTCGAGATCGGCGGCACGGTGGGCGATATAGAGTCTCTGCCGTTTCTGGAAGCGATCCGCCAGATGCGTCAGGACCTGGGCCGCGATAATACCCTCTTCGTGCATGTCACCCTCATCCCCTGGATTGCTGCCGCACAGGAGCTGAAGACCAAGCCCACCCAGCACTCCGTGAAGGAGATGCTCTCCATCGGAATCCAGCCCGACATTTTGTTGTGCCGCAGCGACCGTGCCGTACCCCGCGAGATGCGCGCCAAGATCGCCCTCTTCTGCAACGTGCAGGAGAACGCTGTGATTGCTGCACGCGACGTGTCCAGTATCTACGAGGTACCCATCAGCTTCGCAGCGGAAGGAGTGGACGCACTCGCCCTTGAACTTTTGCGCATCGACGCTAAAGCTCCCGACCTCTCCCGCTGGCAGGAGATTGTTCGCCGCGCCTACCATCCTGCGGACGAAGTATCCATCGCCATCGTCGGCAAATACGTGGAGTACGAGGACAGCTACAAATCGCTGAAAGAAGCCCTCGTTCACGGCGCGCTCGCCCACAACCTTAAGCTGAAGGTGACCTGGATCGAGGCCGAGGGACTGGAGACGCACGACGAAGCGATCGGCGACGCACCCGGCAAACCCAACCGCGAGTACGAGCGGCAACTCGAAGGCTTCGACGGCATTCTCGTTCCCGGCGGTTTTGGCAAGCGCGGCATCGAAGGCATGTTGAACGCCATCCGCTACGCGCGCGAGTCCGGCACACCCTACTTCGGCATCTGCCTCGGCATGCAAACAGCGTGCATCGAGTACGCACGCAACGTCTGTGGCCTGACCGGCGCAAACTCCGGCGAGTTCGATCCCGCTACGCCCCACCGCATCATCTATAAACTGCGCGAGCTCACCGGTGTGGAGGAGATGGGCGGCACCATGCGTCTGGGTGCCTGGGCCTGCCGCCTCGAACCCGGCTCACTCGCCGCCAAGGCATACGGCGCAACCGAAATCAGTGAGCGCCATCGCCATCGCTACGAGTTCAACCGCGAGTACGAACCCGTCCTCACCGGAGCCGGCCTGCGCCTCACCGGGACTACGCCCGACGCCACCTACGTCGAGATCGTCGAGATTCCGACGCACCCCTTCTTCCTCGCCTGCCAGTTCCACCCTGAGTTCAAGTCCAAGCCGCTGGAGCCCCACCCCATCTTCCGCGACTTCATCGCCGCCAGCTACAAAAACCGAGGCCGCACCAAAGACTCAACATCCCAGGTAGTTACGCAGCAAATTACATAAGAATAGTGGTGCCCCATTCATCACGCCGTTGTCTCTCTCGATGAATGTGCATTTGCCCGCATCCACATAACTTCATCCAGAATCCGCTCCGCCACATCGCGCTTGGGCATCTCTGGAATCTCCACCGCGTGTTCCGCCGTAATGAAGACCGCGGCGTTGCGCTCCGAGTCGAAACCGATCCCAGCCCGCGATACATCATTCAGCACAATCGCGTCCGCGCCCTTGGCTTGCATCTTCTCCCGCGCGCGCGCAATATCCAAGTCCATCTCCGCCGCAAACGCAATCACCAGCGTTGCTGGATGGTTTGAATCGGCAGCTCCGCGAGCATCAACAACATCGCGCATAATGTCCTCGGTCGGCTCCAACTCCAGCCGCAGCGCACCTTCGCGCCGCAGCTTCTGCGCGCTCACCTCCGCCATGCGGAAGTCCGCCACTGCCGCCGCGCCTACTACCACCGTCGCCTTCGCTAGGTGCTCCATCACTGCAACGCGCATCTCTTCCGCGCTGGTTACCGGAACATATGCGCAACCCTCTGGCGGTTGCAGCGACGTCGGCGCAGAGACAAGAATGACCTGCGCGCCACGCTGCCGCGCCGCCTCGGCAATTGCATATCCCATCTTTCCGCTGGAGCGGTTGCCCAGGAACCGCACCGGGTCGATCGCCTCCCGCGTACCTCCTGCCGTCACCAGCACTGTCTCGCCTGCAAGATCATGTTTGCCCTCACTTGAAGCACCCGCCAGCGCGTCCATCACCGCCTGTGCAATCGCCTGCACGCTGGCCAGCCGCCCGGCACCGGTCATTCCGCATGCCAGATAGCCGCTGTCTGGTTCAACAAAGATCAGGCCCCGCTCACGCAACAACTTCACATTGGCCTGCGTCGCCGCGTGGTTCCACATATTCACATTCATCGCGGGGGCAACAATCACCGGTGCAGTCGTGGCCAGGCACATGGTCGAGAGAAAATCATCCGCCAACCCGTGCGCCATCTTGGCCAGCACATGGGCCGTGGCAGGCGCAATCACCAGTGCGTCACAGCCCTGCGCCTCCGAGATGTGCTCAATCTGCCCTTGTTCATCGAGTCCACTTGGCGACCCAACCTGTTCGCCCCATCCGTTCCACATACTGGTAATCGTTCTGTGCCCAGTCAGAGACGAGAAGGTCAGCGGGCGGACAAACTCCTCCGCCGCGCGTGTCATGACCACATGGACATCTGCGCCGCGTTGTTGCAGTTCGCGCACCAGCTCTGCGGCTTTGTATGCAGCCACACCGCCGCATACGCCCACCGTCACCCATGGTGCTAACTTATTCTTCGCCGCACTGGCCATGGCTCGCTTCCTTCTTGCTGTACCAAGAATATCAGCGTAGCCATGCACGTGTTATGCGGGATAGCTATAGGCGTTGACCAGCTTCGACATCTCAGCACACGTCGCGGCATGCTTTGGGTCGTCCACCAGATTATGCAACTGCATTGGATCGGCGTGCATATCGAACAGTAGCGCACCATTGGCTGCTTCCTTGCCGTATTCTGCATAGCGCCACTGCTCGGTACGCACCGCTGTGCCATGGATAGTTCTGCTGTCCTCGCTCCAGATGGTATACGCCGGCTGGTCCCACTTGGGGCCTCGCGGATCGTTCAGCAGAGGCACCAGGCTGTTTCCCTCTACGCCCGCAGGCAGATCCAGATGGCATATCTCCGCCATGGTTCGGTATATATCGATGGATTGAACTATGCGCGTGCATGCACGTCCATTCCCTTGCGCTCCAGGCATATCGATGATCAGCGGCACACTACAGCCGCCTTCGAACAAGCTGCCTGCTTTGGACCACTTCCCATTCTCGCCAAGCTGGTATCCATGGTCGGCAACAAATACGATCACCGTGTTATCGCGCAGCTTCAGACGCTCCAGTTCCGCCACCACACGCCCCAGGTTCCAGTCTGCCCAGGAGATGGATGCGATGTAAGCGCGGATGACCTCTTTCGCCTCCGACTCCGATGCACCACGTCCTATAAACAGATCGGCATTGCGCGGACGGATAGCAGCCTTCGGCCATCCAGTCGGCACCGTCGGCCACGCCGCAAAGTCTGGAGGAAGCTGGATCTTGGCCGGATCGTACATGTCGAAGAACCGTTGCGGCGCGGTCGGTGGGCTATGCGGCTTGCTGAATCCGCAGCCTATAAAGAACGGCTTGCTAGGATCGGCAGCCACCTGGTTTAGCATTTTGATGGCGCGGTCTGCCACCATATAGTCGCCCGACCCCTCCCCGTTGCCATCCAGCACCAGTATCTCGTCCGAATGCTCCGCCTTCTCGTTGTCCTGCGGAAGCGGAGGCAATACGCCATTGGGCATGGGAATCCGCGCAGGAGGAATCTCCATCTTTTTCCCGATGGTCGTCGGATGCAACGTCTCCACATAGCCGTCAAAGTCGGTCCACCCTTTATGATCGTCCTGTCCGGGATGAAATAGTTTGCCGGCGCGCAGCGTGGTGTAACCGTTCTGAAGGAAGAGATGAGGCAGCGTCGTCCAGTCCGGATGATGGAAGGCCACACCGCCGTCCTGTGCATTGCCTAAAATCGCTGTTTCGCGCGGTGTATGTCCTGAAAACATCGACGAGCGCGATGGCCCGCATAGCGGATACTGGCAGTAATTGTGGTCGAAGCGCACGCCGCGCGTGCCCAAAGTATCAATGTTGGGGCTATGAACGTTGAACCGGCTGCGATAGCTGCCCAGTTCCGGGCGCATGTCGTCCGCCATTAAGAAGAGCACATTCAGCGGACGCTTGCCGCGAACCACTGCCGCACTCCTGGTGGCCGTCGCGGGTGTCTGTTTCGCCGCGCTCTGTGCGGAGACCGGCAGAGTCGCCGCTACCGCCGCCCCTGCGGCTTTGCTGAGAAAACTGCGTCGACTTGTCTTAACTGTTCCTTCGTCGCTCATCGTGAATCCCTCCACAAGAACCGCGCGGCAAGTCTACACCTTAATGCACCGTCCATGCCGATGCAGCAATCGCCACTCCCAATGCTCCCAGCACTAGCCCGCCGACAAAGAAACTCCGCCGGCGCATAAACAGTGTGATGGAAGACAGCACAACCGAGATCTGCAGCAATGCCTCTCCCATGTCGAAGCGCACCGCCTTGGATTCAGCCTTTATCACTTCATCCTCGAAGCTCTTCGCCGTCTCCTGCTCGGCCTTTAAATCGTCATTCCACTTGGCAATGTGCGCCTTGTACTCGGTCATCTTGGCCGCAGTCGCCTTCGCGTCCACCGTTGGCTGCAACGCCATCTGGTCCAGTACAACCTCAAGACTGTCCTGACGAATCTTCTTCGCTTCGTATAAATTCCATTGGTCACCGGCGCGCGACTGCATCAACACAGCCTCTGTGTGGCTGCGATGCCCTAACACTGTCACCAGCGCCACCAATACCGCGAGGATGGAGATTGTCAGGGCAATCTTTGTCAGCGACTCCTCCCCACCTTCCTTCATTTGCTTTGAAAATTCCTGCATCTCAGTAGGTTCCATGCGGACTATTCTAGCCCGTTCCACTCCTCTCATCTGCTGCAATCCTGTCCCCCATTCTCCCTGCCACACATCCATTAACGGGTGTCCAGGAAGAGTCTCGCCTTTGCAACTTCCGCCGCAGTAGCATCGTCTTTCTATCAGAACTCTTTATTTGGTTGGATTAATACAAAAGATTTGTCATTGAGCAACTTTTTCCGGACACCTGTGTTGTTTTTGTAAGGCATAAAGCAGGGCATTCCCACTAGGGCTATCCATTGCATGTCCAGTACGGTTTTACTCGAGAGGTTTCAGAACCGTTGAAACATCGCGTGGTCTTCTCCTGGGAAAACCACATTCAATTTTTGTTTGCAAACACTTACGGTGAAACCGCAGACAAGCGGTCATTCAACCTGGGAAGGGCTTTTATGAAGCGGCTTATTTCCACTTCGCTCACCATTTTCATCACCTTTTGTCTACTGGTTGCCACGGATCGTCGTGCCTGGGGCTATGTCGATCCTGGATCCGGCTTGATTGCATTGCAGACCTTCGCGTCTGTCGGAGCAGCCTATGCGTATGTCATACGCCGACGCATCCGAACTTTTTTCTCGCGCAAAGAGGAGACCACCTGCGACGCACGGTCCAGCACGGTTGAGACATGTGACCCTAGCAAGGCCTCATGACCGCAGCATCACCCCGCGCCACATTCCGCGATCCAGCGGGTTCGCTCAGTCTGCAAGCAGACCAGGCCGTACGCACGATCGCTTACGCGTCGCAAGCGGACGTGCTTGCTCTGCTACATACTTCTTTTTGTCGTACGATGCAGCAGCGCGGCGACCTCATCGCGTCTGAGATAGACGACTCTGGCTCGCAACTCATACTTCGGCATCCCAAAATTTCTATCCCTACTTATCCGTGGGAGTGGACTCCCACGCAGTGGCTCTCTGCTGGCGAACTCACGCTCAAACTATGCGATGAGGCCCTTACCGCAGGGTGGATACTCAAAGACGCCACGCCGCTCAATATCCTCTTCCAGGGTCCCCGACCCATGCTCGTCGACATACTCTCCTTTGAGCGGCGTAATCCCCATTCCCGCATCTGGCTAGCCTACGCACAATACATTCGTACGTTTCTTCTTCCGTTGCTGATGGATCGACTGCTTCACTGGCCACTGGCTCTGAGCCTCTTCCGCCGCGATGGCTACGAGCCTTCCGAATGCTACGCCTCGCTGTCCTGGCGCCAACGTCTGTCTAAAGCTGCACTATGGCCTATCACTCTGCCCACGCTACTGGATCGCCGGAAATCAACCGCTACATCACCTAGCTCCGCCCATCCATCCAAGAACTCACACGCCCACACCCCTGAAGTCGCAACCCACATCCTTCGTCGCACACTGAAGAACCTCCGCCAGCGCACGCGCCGCGCCGCGCCGCACACTACCTGCTCGAATTGGAGCGACTATCCGCAGACCCTGACCCACTACACTGCGGACGAGAGCCGGCGGAAGCTGGAGTGGGTGCGCCAGACACTTGTGTCCGCGCAGCCCGCGCGTGTCCTCGACGTGGGTGCCAATACCGGCGAGTTCAGTTCGCTGGCCGCCTCGCTTGGTGCCGAAGTCGTCGCACTGGAGCGCGATGAGGCTGCCGCCGACCGCCTCTTCCGCATGGCCAGCCAGCGCAACCTCCCCATCCAAACCATCCACGCCGACCTCGCCCGTCCGACCCCCGCAGTCGGCTGGCTCAACGCGGAATCCCTCGCCCTGCTGCCACGTCTGGAAGGCCAATTCGACCTCGTTCTATTGCTCGCAGTCATCCATCATCTGCTTCTGATGGAGCAGATCCCCCTGCCCGAGATTCTCGCACTCTGCCATCGCCTCACACGCCGCCACCTCATTGTCGAGTGGGTTCCTGCCAGCGATCCCATGTTCCAGAGCCTTCTGCGCGGCCGCGACCACCTATACGGTTCACTCTCAGAAACCGACCTGCTGGCCGCATGCACCAACAGATTCCACCTCGTCGACCGCCATCCATTAGACAACGGACGCATCCTACTGCTGTTCGAGAGGATGGAGGAATGTTAAAGAAGCTCTGCCAGTCGCTTGGCCTCGCCTCCCTCATTCTGGTCACCAACTACGGCGATCTGCTAAGTGGTGGCGCGGACGTCCGGATGCACACACCGTTCCCGCTGGGCCAGGTCTGCTACGCTCATATCGCGGATCTGCTGCTACTCACACTGCTGCTCTTTCTACTCCTCATCTCGTTTGCCCGAACGCGTTACTATCCCTGGCTACGACTGGTGCTCGCCATCTTTCTTCCGCCCTATCTGCTGCAGCGCACTCAGTCCATTAATTCGTTCGATCTAATCGAAGGTCTGGTCGCGCTCTTCCTCGTTGTCTGGACCGCCATCGTACTTCTGCTCATTCTGCGCTTCGCCAAGTGGTACAGCCGCCTTATGCGCATGGGAAGCTTTGTCACCGCCGCGCTCGCTCTGTTCGCCCTGGCAAGCATCGCACAACTCCTCTGGGTCGCAAGATGGAAACCGTTGCCCAACCAGATCACGGCCGACTGGGCGTCTACACCCCAACCGCCACGACAGCATCCTCTGCTGGTGTGGATTGTCTTCGACGAACTCTCCTACGACCAGCTTTTCGAGCACCGCGCACCCAACCTCTCCCTACCCAACTTCGATGCCCTCCGTTCCCAGAGCACGCTCTTTACTCATACCCAGTCCATCGGCATTCACACTGTCAAGGTCATCCCATCGCTGCTCACAGGCAGTCTCGTCGATGGCATCCGCTACACCTTCAGCAATCGCCTCTGGGTCCATCACAGCGATGAATCGGGACGTGAGCTGATCGATGGCCCCAGCTCCGTCTTCGGCGACGCTGTGCAAGCCGGTTGGAGGACCGCGGCCGTCGGCTGGTACAACCCCTACTGCTCGCTTTACACCCCCGACATCCAGAACTGCTACTGGACGGACCACGACATGCAGGATGGCCCCATGTCACAGAGTGCCACGCTCGCCGCGAATATCGCCTCTCCGCTCCATCAGCTTGCCGTCGAACTCGTCTCCCCCGCCCAGGCCGACCGCGACCTATGCAACTATGATCTCCGCCTGCGCCACCTTACTCAGATCGATCTACAGCAACATGCTCTTCAGATCCTTCGCGCCGATCAAGCAGATTTTGTCTTCCTGCATCTGTCCCTACCGCATAGCCCAAACACGTGGAGCCGTGCACAGAACGAATTTGCCAATCAGTGCGGCAGCTCATATCTGGACAATCTTGCCCTCACTGACCGCGTCCTCGGCCAGATCATGACAACCCTACAATCCTCACCGCGCTGGAGTCAGACCTCGTTGATCGTCCAGGGCGATCATGGCTGGCGCACCGCAATATGGCGCGACCTGCCTGCGTGGACCCAGGAGGACGAAGTCGCCTCCCGCGGTGTATTCGATCCGCGACCCGCACTTCTCATCCACCTACCCTATCAATCCCAACCCCAAACCGTCTCCACATCCTGGCCCATCATCCAGATCCACTCGGTCGTCGTGCAGCTTCTCCACCATCAATCCCCCACCTTGCCCTGATTGTGTAGTGGGTAGTGAGTAAACCTGTCTCGGTGCTGCGACCATGCACCGCGAATCGTGACCCTTAGATAAGCTGGAGGGCCTGTGCGGCCAACATCGCGACGGCTCTAATCGAACGTGATCATGATCTTGGTGAAGGCTGCGGGATTCTCGCTCCAGGCGCGCAGAATCGCGGGCGCTTCTTCCAGCGGTATGGTCGTACTGATGGCCTCTGAAGTGGGAAAGCGCTTCTGCTCGAACATGCGAATCACCTCGCGGAAGTCCTGAGGCAACGCATTGCGCGAACCGCGGATATCCAACTCCTTCTGCACAAACAGGCGTGTCTCGAAGCTGATATTGTCCTTGGCGTATCCGATAAACACCACACGACCCGCGAAGCATACTTCCTCTATGGCCGCGCGATAGGTATCCGGCCTGCCAATGGCCTCGATAATTACGTCGGGCCCATGTCCTTCGGTCAGATCCTGAAGCCGAGCATGCACGTCGTCCCGCGTGGTATTGATCAGCTCCTGCGCGCCGCAGTGTTTCGCAATCTCCAGTTTCTTGTCGTCGATGTCGATCGCAATCGTCCTCGCATCGCGGAAGGCCGCCGCCGCAACTGCTCCCAGGCCAACGCCGCCACATCCATAGATCGCCACCGTATCCATCGCGGTGACGCATCCACGGGCAACCGCATGGCAGCCTACGGTCAGCGGCTCCACCAGGCAAAGTTCCTCCATCGGAAGGGGGGCTGCATACAGCTTCGCCATGGGCATGCCGATGTATTCCATCAATGCTCCGTCGCGCTGTACACCCAGAGTCTGGTTATAACGGCACGCGTTGAAGCGGCCTTGACGGCACGCGCTGCATTGACCGCAGTGGGTATAGGGCGACATGGTCACGTTCATGCCCTCAGCCAGACCGAGGTCGTTGGCAGGCACATGCTCCAGAGTCGCGGCAACTTCATGGCCGGGAATCCGTGGATACGTCACCAGAGGATTTTTGCCAAGAAATGTGCTGAGGTCTGTGCCGCATATTCCGATGCGGCGAATCCTCAATGTGGCTTCCGTGGGCCCGATCGCAGGACGTTCAATTTCAAGGACACGCGCCTCGCCGGGCCGGTCGATTACAAGTGCTCTCATTCTTTCCCTTGTCTCACTCCATCTATCATTCCATAACGAGCTGCAACTGCAGCCAGTATAGATGACCTCTTCGCCTTCAAAGCTGGTGGCAATACATTCACAGAACCGCGAATCACTCATCCATACGAATTTCCGGAGCAATGCAACGTGAATGTGGGAAGATAAGCAGGATGGCTACAGTCGGCGTCATTATCCCTGCGTTCAATGCTGCAAACACTCTGCCAATCGCACTGGAGAGCGTGGCTTCACAGACCTTCGAGGACTGGCAGATTTTGCTGGTGGACGATGGCAGCACCGATAACACAGCTCAGGTAGTTGCTCCGTACCTGGAACGCTTCGGTTCTAAGATTCAATACATTCATCAGGCGAATCATGGTCTCCCTGCGGCAAGAAATGCCGCCATTCGCGCCAGCAACACCGAATTTCTCGCGCTACTGGATGCCGACGATGTATGGCTTCCCTGCCGGCTTGCAGAGTCGGTGAAGATTCTGCGGGAGTGTCCCCAAGCTGGTTTAGCCTATGGCGGCATTACAAGCATCGATCAGGAAGGCACGCCAACGGGGACATTCACTGGCAACAAGAGGTACGCGGAAGGACATATTGCTCCACATATCTACATGCGTCGTGTCTCTTTGCCTTGTCCTACGCTCACTTTCCGCCGCAGTTGCATGGATGCGGTTGGCCTGTTCGACGAGACGATGCGCGCGACGGAAGACCGCGACTTGTGTCTGCGCATCGCACTGCGCTATGAGGTAGCGTTTATCCCCAAAGTTATCGCGTACTACAGAATCTCTCCCAGCTCGATGACCACTGATCCGCAACGGATGTTGCAGGCTCAGATGCAGTTCATCGAAAAGAATTATGGCTCACCTGGTTGTGGATGGGTGGCACGCCGTGTTGCACTCAGCCAGTGTTACAAACAGCGTGCCGACGCGCTCTCCGATCGTCACAGACCGTGGGCCGCGCTGGCCAGTTCATTGCGCGCCGTGCTGCTGTATCCTTTCGACCGCGATATTGCGTGGACCGCTGCCACCATGCTTTTCCATTGCATCGGCCCGAATCGCTGAATCGGGGAAATAGCACTTACTACGGGGTTGCGCCCAAACCACGCGCCGGAGTGGCAGGCGACAGATGGTAGTCAAAATGGTCGAGATCCTGTTCCCTTGAAAAACGGGGTTCGGCGACAAACTTCGGGTCTCCGCATTTCTCATGCATATAACCGATCGGGCAACCTACTCCGCGGATTCCGTAGTACAGATTGTCCATGCGGATCACATGCCCGATGGGTTTCTGATAGTAGAATCCGCCCGGCCCGCCCGGCTTTCCACCCATGTTGTAGGTATTCGAATTCTCGTATCCAAGCACGATATTGTCTTTGACGGTGAGGGTGCTGGCTGAACAGCCGCCTTCGTCCCAACAGCCAATATCGAAGCTGGTGGGAGCGTAGGTAACGATCGTATTGTTGGCGATGAGCGCCGTACCTCCCTGCCGGAAGTTGAACGAGAGTGTATCGCCGGAGCGGCAGAAGTCGCCCAGATGGGCATTGTAGGTACTGGGCAGGCCCGCCATGGGCTGCGACATCCGCAGACAGTTTGCCATCACGGTGTTGTTGGTAAACACCGCAGGATTCTCATTTGGCCCCCACTTGAACGGCTGCCCGTTGTTACCCTGTGCCGTGGAGTTGGTCACGGTCAGGGTGCATCGTCCTGTGTCGATATGCCCCAGGTCCAGGCCATCCTGCGTGTTGTAGTTGAAGGCGGAGTGGTCCACGTTGGCGGTAATACAGATACCCGGCGGCGTTCCAACGCCATCGCCGTATCCGCCATTGCTCTGTCCATAGCAGGAGTAGGCAACATTGCCGGGATAGATCTGGTTGCATCCACTCCACTCAATGGTGGAGTAGTTGAAGTTCCACACCGCATTGACACTGGGCGTCTGCCTGCCATCGTCAAAGTCCCATCCGGCCATGCCGTTGTATGCGATATCGCAGCGCAGGCAAGTAACCACTCCTCCGATGGGCCCAATCACTCCGCGGTCTGTGTGCCCATGGATCCATAGGTCCTGCATCAACAGATCGTGCGTATGGGAGTCGGTGGCAATGCCGTCGGAGTCATAGTCGTCCAGCGGATCGCCCCTGCTGCAACCCCGGGGAAGCATCGGATCGCCATGCGCGATGCACTGCGCGTGGCTGGTCACCTCAAGGCACTGCACATCCACATACTGCGCACCGGATAGATTGAGCGCGCTGCCGTTGCCGAATCCGCCGAATATCTGCGTCACCTTTGTCTTGTCCACCGCGTTACCCACGCTGCAGCTTGCATAGTTTTCGCCCAGGATGCGCGTGTGTCGCGCCGGTGTACCAGACGGGATGGTGGGATTGTGGCAGGCGCCAGGCCCTTGTCCGCCATAACACCAGGTATAACCCGCTCCTTTGCCGGTGGCTGCATCGAAGCCAATCCTCCACGGCCCGTTGCGCACGATCACGGTATCGCCGCCTGCGATGACCCACGCATCGTTGCCGTAGCTCTGGTCATCCCACAGATAGCGAAAGTCCTTGAAGGCGCATGGCTGGTTCACGCCTTTGCCGCGATAGGGAGTGTCCGCCTTGCCATCGCACTGGCCCGCGGGCGATTTGGCGGAATAACGCGTTCCTCCGTCCTTGCGCACATACCAGGTAGTGCCAAACGCAGGCAGAGAGATCGTGATGACTAAAAGCGACCACAGAATCTTGGGTCCAATTCTCACGGTTCGGTTGCTCCATTCGTGGCGGATTCGCTCGCTGAGCGCAGTATAGATGGTGGATGCTGGCGGATGGCTCCGATCCTTCTGTAGCCATCTTGTGGAAGGCCACCCCCCCACCCTGTTTTTTGCAAAGTATTCATAACATAGAGAAAAGTATATATACCGGGGGTATACGGCATATGGAGGGGTGGTATAGGAGATGGATTGATTCGATACAGGGTATTGCGCCTTCTTTCTGTTTCCGTCCTATTTAAATTGTACGCGTTGGGGCATAACTACTATGCCAAGTATTTTTAGGTTTTAAGTGATGTAGATGGAGGAGGTTAGGGGGATTTTGGAGCGTCGAGGGTCTTGACAGGAATACAGGGGTCAGGGATCAGGGGACAGGGGACAGGGAACAGGGAACGACAAACGAAAGGACAACGACGGAGATTCTGGCTGCGCCAGAATGACGGGCTAAACACACAAAGGCAAATACTGAGATTCTTCGCTGCGCTCAGAATGACAAGGGCAACGACGGAGGTTCTGACTCTTCGAGTGAGAAGAACGGGCTAAACAGACAAAGGCAAATACTGGGATTCTTCGCTGCGCTCAGAATGACAAGCTAAAACATGCAACCGCAGGTCCTTCGACTCGGCGCTACGCGCCTCGCTCAGGATGACAAACGTAAAAGGGCAACGACGGAGACAAATATGGAGATTCTGGCTGTGCCAGAATGACGAACTAAAACAAAGACCTTACCCTGGCGCGATGAGTTCACATGAATGGGGCATCGGAAGACAACCCATGTCTCAAAAGCGAGATGTGGGGCAGTTGATGTGATTACGCCTGGAGCAGTGCGGCACGGGCAAGGCGCAGCAAGTCGACGGCGTTCTGTTCGGTGCGGCCGGGTTGAAAGACAGCAGATCCCGCAACCAGAAGCTCTGCTCCTGCATGGACCACGGAGGCAACCGTATCGTGAGCCACTCCACCGTCCACCTGGATACGGAAGTGGAGGCCGAGCTCGCGGCGCAATCGGGCAAGGCGGGCGATTTTGTTGACGGCGAGGGGCAGGAATTGCTGTCCTCCGAAGCCAGGATTGACGCTCATTACGAGCACGAAGTCGACCATGGGGAGGACTTCGATGAGCGTCTCGACCGGTGTAGCGGGATTGATGACGACGCCAGGGAGGACGTTGTGTTCGGTGATGTGTTGCAGGGTGCGGTGCAGGTTGGGGCATGTCTCCTGATGCACAGAGATCATATTTGCGCCGGCCTTGGCGAAGGCTGGAATGTACGCGTCTGGATCCTGGATCATGAGGTGGCAGTCGAGGGGGAGCTTGGTGATGGGGCGCAACGCCTTGACCACAGGCGGGCCGAAGGTAATGTTGGGAACGAAGTGGCCGTCCATGACATCGATGTGAACGATGGTTCCGCCGCCACGTTCGGCTGCGGCGACTTCATCGGCGAGATGGGCAAAGTCGGAGGCGAGGATGGAGAAGGCGAGTTCGATCATGGGAGTGAGGTGCCGGGTACCAGGTTCAAGGTGAAAGGTTGCTGGGGGAAGTGTATCAGCACGACCGCAGATGAGGCTGCCATACGGAGCTGAGATTAGCGGGCCACTATACCGCTGGCAGTGAGCCGATAGCCGGTGTAGTTGTGGTGTTGGGCGTACTGTAGACGACGGTTTCCGCGGGCAAGCGCTGGTATTCGCCGCTTTGCAGGTTGATCAACAGTTGGCCGTTGTAATTACCGCAGAAGGGTGTGTTGAACAGGAAGTATCGATCTCCGGGAAGAAAGGCGCTTCGCAGCAGCTGGGAGCAGAAGTAGTGTCCCTTGAGCCCAACGCCCTGGGTGAACGTGAGGTAGGACTTGGTTGCGATGACTAAGGACTGGGTCTTGCGGGTTGCGTCCAGGGTGAGGGCGACGCCCTGCGAGGGAAGAATGGCGTTTTCCGTATCGCTGATATCGAATGAGTAGAAGAGGGAGTCTCCAATGCCGGAACCGGCTTCATCGTAGGTGTCAACGCTGGAGGCATCAATCGATCGGCTGCCATCGAAATATTTGAGTACGAGATCGCCGGTATCGGTGGGAACGGAAAAGTAGATACCCGATTTGCTGCCGAAAAAATAGTTGTAAGCCGGGAATGGCTTGAGAACGAGTTGCAACGATCCGGTGCGCAGGTCGTATTTCCAGAGCTCGCCTTTTTCGGGATAAAGCTGTGAGCCATGCGATTTGTAGAATTCGTCTTTTATCAGGTAGAGATTCTGGGAGTCGGCGGTCCACTGGAAATTATTGTCTCGGAAGAACTGCTGGCCGATTGGCGGGGATTCGCGGTAGATGGAATCGACGGGTGTAATCGGACGAACCTTCCCATGACGGTCCACAATTGCGAGGACTCCGTTGGCAACCACGGCAATTCTCTGGTGATCGGGCGCAACCTGAAAATTTCTGATGTGGCCATGCAATAGGGTGGGCGCATTCGGGTCCAGCCGATTGGAGTTCTTCAACTCATCCCCGATGGAATAGAAAAAATCCTCGTTGGCGGTTGCCTGGAATTCGACGGGGTGGAAGTTGGCAATGGTAGAGGGTGCTTGCGAATAGTCGAATGCCCACCACAAATATGCAGTCAGGGCGACGACGATGATTGCGACGATACCGGCACTGAAGGCGAAACGCCTCTTCCATGAAGCCATTAGAAATGCCTCAAAAGTGTTGTTGCGTACTTTTCCAGAGTGTACGCTGCGTGACCGGGATTTGTGGTGTCCCCTGAATGTGGAAGACTTGACGATGCGGGGGCCCGTGCGGCCTATGTGTGGGTGGGGAGGTCGCGATTGATTTCGCCCATGGGATTGGAATCGCCGAGGGCGACGCGGGCAGCGGCATTGAGGATGCGGCGGATGGGCCATGTGCCATCATCCTTCGGTAAAAAAACTTCGCCCACGCGCTGCTTCTCTGGGCGATAGTACCAGCGGCGAAGGAGCGAGAGATGGTCGGAGAGCGTGGCGAGGTCGGCGGGCGAGGAGGCTTGCTGTTCGAGTGAGGTGAGGACGGCGGCAGCGTGGGCATCGGGCGACTCGGTTGGAGAGATTGATGCAGGGATATTCTCGGTCTGCGAGTCGTTGGGGAGCGGGACGGCTTCGATCATCAGCGGCTGCGCAAAAAGAGAGGTGCCGACAGATGCCTGCTCCTTGACGGCGCGAACGCCGAGTGTGGAGAGGCGCGCAGGGCCGGTGATGCAGCCGGATGCAAGGAGGAAGATGGAGGCAGAGGGTTCGCCGTCAAACCACATCTCAACATCGAGATGTGGGGCACCAGGCTTCGAGGTTGATTGGGCTGCCTTCTGCACAATGACGGCGCGGAGATTGGGGACGGGCTGGACGAGCGGGTCGGCCAGCGAGGCGGCGGCCTTGACGCGCAGGAATTGTGTGTGGAGCTGCGCGGCGAGCTCGAAGTCGAGGTCGTTGGAGGCGCGCTCGCGCTGGGCGGTGAGTTGCGTGAGGAGCGATTCGCCGCGTGTGGCGAAGAAAGCTTCGACGGCGTCAGCCTCGGCGGAGTAGGCGGCAGCGCCTGTGGGTGTGCAGGCCTGATTGCAGGGCGCGAGGCACTTGTTCATCTCCTGGTAGACACAGCCGGGATGGTCTGGGTAGGGTGCGAGGTCTTCGACGCAGCGGCGGAGCTTGAAGAGGTCGAGGACGGCGTCGCAGTAACGGTCGGCGGCGGCGCGCGAAGGAAACGGACCGTAAAAGTTGGCGAGGGCGCGACGGCTGAGGCGGTTGGTGGAGTAGACGCGCGGATAAGCGTTCTCCGCAGTGAAGCGGAGGAAGAAGGGCGTATGCAGACGCAGGCGGCGACGTGCTTCGACGAAGCCGAAGACGGATGCAGTGGCGTGGTAGAGCGTGAGGGTGGACTCAAACTCCGATCCGGTGACGGTGTAATCGATGCGGGCGACGCGGGCACGCAGGTTGAGGCGTTTACTCTGTGAGTCGGGTGGCGCGAGGATGCGCGTGATGCGGCGGCGCAGGTCGGCAGCGCGGGTGAGGTAGGGCTGGTCTTCACTTCGTGGGCCATGCAGGGCGAAGACTCCGGGGAGCGCAGGGATGGCGCGCAGAGTTTCTGCGGAGTTCTCAGGCGAGAAGGGGATGGAGTGCTCGAAGTGGAAGGGCGCGGACATTTGTCATGAGCCTGCGATGGTCATGCCTTCGATGCGGAGGGTGGGGGCGGCGGTGGCGGTGCGGAAGATGAGGTCGTTGCCGATGGCGGAGATGTTTTTGTACATGTCCTTGAGGTTGCCGGCGATGGTGATCTCTTCGACCGGGTAGGCGAGCTCGCCGTTCTCGATCCACATTCCGGCGGCACCCTGCGAGTAGTCTCCGGTGACCAGGTTGACGCCGAAGCCCATCGTCTCGGTGACGTAGAGGCCGTTGGGAACGTCGGCGATGATTTGCTCGGGTGTCAAAGTGCCGGGCTGGAGAAAGAAGTTACCCGCGCCAATGCCGGGATTGCCGGCCAGTGAGCGCGATGCGTTGCCAGTAGAGCACGCGAGGCCGAGCTTGCGGGCAGTGTAGGTGTTGGTGACGTAGCTCTTGAGGATGCCGTTTTCGACCAGCACGGTGCGGCGGGTGGGCAGGCCTTCGCCGTCATAGGGCGCAGTGCCAAAGCCGCCGGTCTTGAGATTGCCTTCGTGATCGAAGACCATGGTGCCGTCGTCGATGACGGTGACATTCTCTCCCGCGACGCGCTCACCCAGCATACCGGCGAAGAAGCTGGCGTGACGATAGATGGCGTCTCCGTTGGCGGCGTCGAAGATATTACCAATGATGGAGCGTGCGATCTCGGGCGAGAAGACGACGGGGGCCTGCTGAGTTTTAGCCTGGCGCGCGCCAAGGCGTTGCAGGGTGCGGCGCGCAGCCTCCTGGCCGATGGCGATGGGGTCTTCCAGCAAGCGCGTAGTGCGCGCGGCGGAGTACCAGTAGTTGCGCTGCATGCGGCCGTCGGGCTCATGGGCGATGGGCTGGGCAGAGAAGCCACAGTAGCTGCGGCGATACTCGCCGAGGAAGCCGCGCGAGTTGATGTGAATCTTGTGCGAGGTTGCGGTGTCGAAGTCACCTCCGCCGGAGTTTTGGATGCGGGTGTCGAAGGCCATGGCCGCAGCTTCGACCTCGCGCGCGATACGGATGCGGTCTGCTGGCGGCTGCTGATTGACGTCGTCGAAGTAGAGGTGCTGGTCGGCGGCGGCGTGCTGGCCAAACTCAGAGGGTTCGGGAAGGCCAGCGAATGGGTCTTCGGAGGTGATGCGGGCGAGGGTGACGGCACCGGATACTAAGCGTTCGATACTCTCGGGGGAGAAATCGGAGGAGGAGGTACTGGCGGTCTGTTGTCCGATGAAGACCCGCAGACCGACGGCGCGCGAGCCGGACTCCTTGAGCGTCTCGACCTGACCGAGGCGGACCAGGGTGGAGAATTCGTCGCCTTCGTAGACGACAGCCTCAGCGTCCGTGGCACCGGCCTTGAGGGCGCGGGTAAGAACGTCGGAGGCGAGCTGCTTCAGGTCGGCGGAGGCGATGGATTCAGTGGACATGCTTACAGGTTATAACTCCAACGGAGTTTCTGGATGGTACGGGAAGAACTTAGCTCCGATTTACACGGATAGCATAGATAAGGACATGAGCGGGATAAGGCAAAGACAAATACGGGGATTATTCGCGACGCTCAGAATGACAAACTAAAACAAAGCAAAGGCGCAGGCCACTGTTGCCTCCGGGTCGCTGACGCGCGATACCTACTAAGTTTAGAGAAGCCATTTCAGACTTGGGCCACACGCGAATTAGTGACTGGGGAGGGTGAGCTGGCGGGTATGCGTACTGGACTGGGTCTCTGGGACACTGCCGTCGTTGACTTCAACCTGTTCGGGCAGAGTGGCGAAAACGAAGCGTGTAGATGCGCTGGATCGGCCGGGAATGCGTAGGCGCTGGGTATCGGAGGAAGTGGCGGAGCGGATGGTAACGGGGACATCGGCGGCGGCGTATCCATCGTTGCGAACCTCGACGGCGACCATCCAACCGGCAGGCAGACCGGCACGCGAGGTGAGTGGGCTGGGGGTGACGTTGGCGATACTTAGATCGGGCAGTCCACGGTCACGGTAGACCCAGTCGTTGAAGAACCAGGCGAGATCTTTGTGGGAGGCCGTTTCGAGGGTGTGCTGCAAGCCCGTGGGGTCAAGGTCCAGGCGGGGGTTGTTGCGATAGGTTTGCAGGGCCTGCTTGAGCGCGTCGTCACCGATGATGGAGCGGAGCATCCACCAGACTGCGGCTGCCTTGGTGCGGTAGAAGACTTCTCCGGTAGCGTTGGTCAGGCTGCTACCCGCGAGGGTAGCGGATGAAACTGAGTCGCTCGGTATCTCCGGTTCGATGAGGGCGAGCGAGCGTGTGTCGTCGTCGAGTTGGGTGAGGGCGGTAGCGCGGCCCGAGGTGCGCTCGATCCACAGAAGACCGAGGAACTGGGCGAGGCCTTCATCGATCCAAGTGTGTGAGGATTGAATCCACAGATGGGTGAGGGAATGCGCGAGCGCTGGAGCGAGGGTGGCGGGGTCTGCAGTGCGCATGGGGAGGACGAGGAGGGTATCGTCCTCGAAGGGCTGACCCTGGTGGTCGAGGAGGTTGAGTGAAGCGAGCGGCTGCGGGCCAAGCCAATCGGTAAGCAACGGCTGCACCAGCGCGGCGGCGGCCGAATAGGCGGGCAGTGAGTCGTAGTGGTTTGTAACGGCGGCGATGAGAGCGGGATTTGCGGGAGTACCTGCCGGGCTGGACGGGTGATCAGTGACGAAGAGACTGAGCGGTCGGAAGCCAAGTGGCTGGGGATCGAAGAGAGCTGTAGCGATACCGGTCGATTGGGCGACAGGCAGATTGCTATTGTCGCTGATAGCGGTGAGCGGCTGGCGGCGACCGCAGAAAAAGGCTGCATCGGGCGGGTCGCCGGTGTACTCGATTGCAAGGCGGAGGCGGACGGTGGCTGCGGATTGTTGAAGGCGTGCGCGGCCTACGGCCTGGAAGAGCTTGGCCCCTTCCCCGAGAAAGACCGGGGGGGCGGAGACGGGAAACCAGAGGGCGTTCCCGAATCCGCGGAGGGCTGTGAGAGGCGGTGCGATGGAGTCCCAGTCTGCGAGCAGGGCCTGGTCGTCGGGCGCACCGATGCGCTCCAGTCGCTGTGCTGAGGGCTGAATGGTTCCGGAGTAGAGCGCGATGAGTGAAAGGGATGCACCGGGGGCGAGTGGTTGTTGCAGCGCGACGACTGCTTCGCTGATCTTGCCGGTGTGGTCTGTGTCGGTTTCGACGGTGTGAATGGCGAAGGGGATCGGCGTACTGGAGCTGGCGAGCGTGCGGGTAGATATCGCGTCCCAGTGTAGTGAGGAGGAGATTTGCAGGATGAGGTGGGTGAGTGGGGTGGGTGCATCGTTGCGTACTGTGAGGCCCGCACGGACGGCGATTCCGGCGACGGCTGGGGTGAGGTGGACGTCCAGATCGTAGGCGGTGAAGGTGAGGGCGCTGCGTTCGTTGTCGGGGATTGCATCGGATGGCGTGGGTGCGGAAGGATTTGGCACTAGGGCTGTCTGCGGCTCGGTGGGTGCATCCTGGTCACGGGAGAAGAGGACCTTACCCGAGGAAGGCTGGTCTGTCTGCGGCGCGGGCGGCTGTTGAGCAAGCGCGAGGCCAGCAGCAAGTGCCTGAGTAAGGATGACGTTGAGGAGCATAGACTTACGGATCACGAGCCGAGACCTTTGCGTGGCCTGGGTGGCGCGGCTGGTTTGGGCGATGCTGGGACGGGGCTGTTGCGCTGGCGCATGGCCTCGTACATAACGACTGCTCCAGCAACCGAGACGTTGAGCGAAGCGACGGCGCCAGCCATGGGGATGCGCAGGAGGTGGTCGCAGGTTTTTTTGACGAGGTCGTGCAGGCCCTCGCCCTCGCGCCCGAGGACGAGTACGCAGTTTGTGCGAAAGTCGAAGTCCGTGTAGTCGGGAGTACCTCGCTCATCGAGGCCGAGCACCCAGACGTTGGCCTGCTTCATCTGCTCGAGTGCACGGACCAGGTTGGTAACGCGTGCGATACGGACATGTTCCGAGGCGCCGGCGGAGGTTTTGGCGACAACAGCGGAGACTGGGGCGGTGCGGCGCTCAGGCAGGATGACTCCATCGACACCCGCGCCATCGGCGGTGCGCAGAAGCGCGCCCAGGTTATGCGGATCTTCGATGCCGTCGAGGGCGAGAAAGAAGCGGTGCGCGGGGCTGATTTCGGCGCTGTTTCCGGCTGGGATCTTGGTTTGCGGCTGAGGCGCGAGCAGGTCTTCGATGCTGAGGAAGGCCCTTTCGCGGACCAGGGCAAGCACTCCCTGGTGGGCGTCTGTGTGAGCCAAGCGGGTGAGCTGGTCTCGGGATTCCAGGGTGACACGGACTCCGGCATCGCGGCAGAGCTGGGCGAGGCGCTGCAGCCGTGCGTCTGTGCGCTCACGGGCGATTCTCACGCAATCCAGCCGACGCGCACCGGACCGAACCGCCTCCTCGACCGGGTGCAGGCCGTAAAGAACATCCATAGTTGTAGTTTACGTCTGAAATAGGCCTCGCCAAGCGTGGCCACCTGGTTTTAGAATTAGGCGGAGAGCCGGACGGTCAGGTTTTCGCCTGCGGTGGTGTATACCAGGGAAGGGATTTTTGGATGCTATTTGTAACGCGTGGTGAAAAGACAGGTGTGGACCGAGACTTTTCCCCACGAACTGCCGTCTCTAAGAGTATGGGCGGCACAGCCATTGCCATTTCGGTGGAGCAGGCGGAGCAAAGCCAGCGTGAGAACGCGGCGATTGCACGCGGCCTGAAGTCTCAGGATACGGAACTTCTGGATCACCTGATTGAGCTGTACCAGCATCGTCTATTGCGCTACCTACTGTTTTTGACTGGCAAGCGCGAAGTGGCGGAAGACCTGTTCCAGGAGACATGGATGCGGGTGTTGCTACGCGGCGGCCAGTACAACGGCAAGGCGCGGTTCGACACATGGCTGTTCACGATTGCACGCAACCTGGTGATCGACCTGTCTCGCAAGCGGAGTATGGCATCGCTGGATGAAATGAGCGAGCCTGGCGAAGATGGCCGCGCGTTTGAGATTGCCGCCGAAGGGCCCTCTCCGCTGGAGCAATTTTCAGGGAGCGAGGATCGCGCTGAAGTTGCCGCGGTGCTGATGAAGCTGGAGCCGAACTATCGCGAGGTCTTGACTTTGCGCTTCCACGAAGAGATGTCTCTGGAAGAGATTGCCAGCATGACGCACGCGCCTCTCTCTACGGTGAAGTCGCGGTTGTATCGCGGGCTGGCTGCGCTGAAGCCAGAGATCGAGCATCTGCGCGGGACGCGAATGCAGGAGGCGAGCGCATGAAGCCCTCCTTCGAGCCGCAATTTGAGTCCCAGTTGAATGCACTGCCGGACGATATGGGAAGCTTTGCGTATAGTGCGCAGGAAGGCGTGATGCTGGGTGCACGCGCGTGTGTGGTGAACCGCACGCACCGCGTGGTTCGCGAACGTGCCAAGACGCTGCATGAGAGACGGAGCAAGGCGCGGAGCCTGATGATTCCATTAATTGTGTGCGCCACGTTGCTGCTTTTGACCTGCTTCGCAGTGTGGAGCGGACTGTATCAGTATCAGGCGGCAGAGGCTGCCGGGGCAGTCCAGAGCGATGTAGCCGCATTGACATTGAACGATGCCAACAACGAGTATCTGGTAGTTTTGCTTTGGTTTGTGCCGGTTACACTCGCCCTTCTGGGTGCTGTCTGGCTTCGTCGGACGCGTAACGGTGCCGACCGCGGGATCCAGTAATGAAGAAATTCTGGAACAATCTGACCACGGATGGTTCGGAGCAGCGGGAGTACGGTGAGGGCGATAGCCTGAACATGATCCCTGTGTGGTCGATCATACTTGCGGTCGCAGTGTTTCTGGGATCCATGTACTTTTTCAACCATGGGCCACCGCCGCCGCATCGCCGGCCTGGTTCCCTGCCCATGCATCTCATCACGGGCTATATCACAGGGACTACGCTGGCCAGCTATATGCTTTTGATTGGGTATGTAAGCCGCGATGTGAAGCGGCGTAATATGCCTGCGGTACTGTGGATGCTGGTTGTGGTAGTAATGCCCGGCGGGATTGGTGCGGTTGTGTACTTCCTACTGCGCCTACCGATTGCAATACGATGTCCGAGTTGCACGACCGAACTGACGGCTGGCGTACACTTCTGTCCGCAATGCCGGTTCCAGGTGGCACCGGTGTGCGGCCAGTGTTTCCGCGGAGTGCAGACGACGGATGCGTATTGTCCGCAGTGTGGACATAACGTAGCGGAAGACGGCGGGCCTTCCCGGCTGCGCGCATACAGCGACAGCTAGAAGTTGTCCGTTGCAGGTTGCCAGTTGACAACCATCTTATTCGACATTCAGAGGCTGACAAGGGCTGATCCGGCGGCTAGAGTAGACATTGCGGTCAACCGCAATTGACAAACGTGCAACCTGCAACTGACAACGTGCCCCTTACCGCACTCATTATCGACGACGAATCGCTCTCCCGTCAGGAGTTGCTGTATCTTCTGCAATCGGTGGACGGAGTGGATGTAGTGGCGCAGGGATCGAACGGCATTGAAGCAGTGGAACTGGTGCGAACTCACAAACCGGATGTTGTCTTTCTGGATGTGCAGATGCCAGGGCTGGATGGCTTTGCCGTGCTGAAGAAGCTGATCGACAAGAAGATGGGCCTGCCGCAGATTGTCTTTGCCACTGCGTTCGACCAATACGCGGTGCGTGCGTTCGAGGTGAACGCGGTGGATTACCTGCTGAAGCCTTTCGACCGCAAGCGAGTGTTGAAGACCATCGAAAAGGTGCGGGCCCGGATCGCCAGCCATGCGGCCCATGCCATCCAGGGGGGGCAGGAGTTGGATGCGCCGACGACCGACACGCGGCTAGAAGAGCTGCTGCGGCTGGTGGAGACGCGCACGCTAGCAGCGCGACCACAGACCAGCAAGGTGATTGTGCGTGCACAGGGGCGTCTTCTGTTGGTGGACCAGAAGGATATCTGCTTTATCTCCATCGAAGGCGGGAGCATCCGCGTAGTGACACGCGGAGTGGAGGGCCAATCCAACTGCCGTACGCTAGAGGAGTTGATGGAGCAGTTGGACACGGAGGCGTTCTGGAGGGCCCACCGCTCTTATATTGTGAACATCCAGCATATCCGCGAGGTTGTGCCGTGGTTCAAGTCCAGCTTCCAGTTGCGCATGGACGACGCCAAGAAGACAGAGGTGCCGGTGAGTCGTGCTCAGACCAAGCGACTTCGGGAACTGTTCAACCTATAAGCGCGAGCGCAAGTGTTCTGCTCAAGGCATTCCCAGCCAGCCGACGTGATAGACCAGGCCAACGGTTGCCACGACAGGATGGATCTTGCCAGAGGGGGTTGGCCCATCCCATATCTGGTACTGGCCATCGAATTTAATACCAAAGTGTGTGCTGAGGTCGTAATCGAAGCCGGCGCCTGGTGAGTAGACGAAGGAAGTGGACACCAGATAGGTGTAGCCGTTGTAGTCGTATCCTCCATGCGCATACTTCATCTCACCACGCCCGAAGAGGAAGTCTCCATAGGGGTGCAGGCGCGAGCCGAGCAGGAAGTCCATGCGGAGGCCGCCCAGTAAATCTCTCTGGGCCGCGGTGGAACCATGGTCGTAAGGCGTGGTGGCACGCACCTCGATGATGGGTCGCATCCCTTGCCAGGGCGAGAGAGCCAGATCCAGGCCGATGGTTACACTACCGTTCCTGCTACCGACGAGTCCGGTATAGACACCGGAGACTCCTGCGAAGGACGAGAGTTGAATGTCTTCGGTAGCGGTGGGTTTGGCTTGCTGTGCTATGGCAACGCAGGGCAAGAGCGCTGCAGCCAACAGCAATGTAAGCGTCGGAAAAATAATGTCATGCTTCATTCCGGCTTAAGCCCCTTGCGAACCACGGACTGTGTGGGATGGAACGCACCCCAACTTCTCATCATGAGATGCCACCGGCGGGCGTTCCAATGATCTAATCGGCAATAATCGAGATTCTCTTGATAGGCCATGGTGAATAAGAGTGATGCGCAGCGCTATACGGGACTGGGATTACGCTCCTGGAACTGGCGTTGATGCCAGTAGGGATAGATGAGCGGGAGTTGGCTTGCGGCGTCGAGCCTGGCAATCTGTTCGGGGGTAAGCGACCAGTCGATGGCGCCGAGGTTTTGTTTAAGTTGCGTGGCATTGCGCGCGCCGATCACGAGGGTGGAGACGGTGGGACGGCGCAGAAGCCAGTTGAGCGCTATCTGGGGGACGGTTTTACTGGTTTCGGCGGCGATCTGTTCGATGGCTTCGACAACTTTGTAGAGGTGTTCTTCGGGAACTTGCGGGCCGATGTCGACGACGAGTTTCGAAGTCAGGCGGGATTCTTTGGGGATGCCGGTTTCGCGTCGTATCTTTCCGGTGAGTCGGCCCCAGCCGAGAGGCGACCAGATGAGCGCGCCGATCCCCTGGTCTAGCGCAAGGGGCATTAGCTCCCATTCATATTCGCGGTTCAACAGGGAGTAGTAGACCTGATGGCCAATGTAGCGGCTCCAGCCATGGCGTTCGCTGACGGAGAGCGACTTCATCAGACGCCAGCCGGAGAAGTTGGAGCAGGCAATGTAACGCACCTTGCCGTCGCGGACGAATTTGTCGAGGGTGGCGAGGGTCTCTTCAACGGGGGTGAGCGAGTCTGTTTCGTGCATATGATAGACATCGATGTAGTCGGTGCCTAGGCGTTTGAGCGAGCCTTCCAGCGCCTGTGTGAGGTGGTAGCGCGAGGAGCCGACGTCGTTTGCGCCGGGGCCGAAGCGGAAGGTGGCCTTCGTTGAGATCAGGACATCTTCGCGGCGGAGGTGCTGGATGGCTGCTCCGAGGACGGACTCGCTTGCGCCAAAGGAGTAGATGTCGGCGGTATCGAAGAAGTTGAGGCCAGCCTCCATGCAGATGTCGACGATTTTGCGGGCTTCTTCCACGTCGGCTGCGCCCCATGCCTTGAAGAACTCGTCATTCTGTCCGCCAAAGGTTCCGCAGCCGAAACATAGCTCCGGCACCTTGAATCCCGACCGTCCAAGTTGTCTGTATTCCATGCAGGATAGGATGCTCCTTTATCGAATAGGGAGCAACAGCCGGATCGCATCCGATTTAAAAGTTCTAGAATTCCATATGGGCATTCGGGCGCTTGTTATCGTGATGTTGGTGGCGTGTTCGGCGATTGGGCAGAGCCCGTCCCGTGGTGCTACGGAGAGCCGACCGGCTGACTTGCAGGACGAGCTTAGTAAACTTGCGGCCGATGCTGAATTGCTGCACTCTGATCTACCTGGTTTTGCCTGCACAGAGACCGGAACCAGCCAAGCGATCAAGGAAAACGAGCGCAATCCCAATAAAAACAAGGTGAAAGCTCAGGTCCAGTTTGTCGCCGGTGTGCGTGCCGAGCGGTCGGGAGAGGGCAGGCTTCACGAGTCCCTCACGCTGAGCGAGGTGAACGGCAAGCCCTATAACGGGGGCAAGTTTACTCCGCCGATGATGGTAGAGGGCGGTTTCGACCAGTTGCTCGACATTTTTCTGCCGGAACGGCAAACATGCTTTGACTTCAGGTTGAGCGAAGGCCGGATTGACTTCGTATCTAAGCCCGGCACGTTCGATCGCAAGCAATGCGGGGAGCTGGGTGCGCCTGAGGGGTATATTCGGTTCGACGCGGCTGGCAACGTGAGCCACATGGAGCGGCAGGTGACACCTGAGTTGGCCCGTCAGGTACATATTGTGGACTTCGCATCCGCCGATATTGTTTCCACGGAACTGGATGGGAAGATGTATCCGCTGCCGGCCAAGGTGGTGGCCGAAGTGCCGAAGGATGGGGAGGTTCTCCACTTTGAAGCGGCGTATACGGCGTGCCATCTGTTCAAGGCTACGAGCACGATACTGCCTGGCACGGCACCGGATACGGGAGACGCACCTGGGGCGCCGCATCCTTGACAGTCGCGGTAGAATCTAAACTGTTATGAATATGGCTGATGCAGGTACGGTGAATGCACCCCGCGTGACGCGCTCGCGTCGCGATCAGCTCTAGCTGCGCTTCTCTAGCCCCGTAAGAGCAGTAGCATTCAGACGAAATGCGGGGGATACTTCACTCCGCTCAGGATGACAACAATAAATAATAGTGACGAATCGTAATGCCCTGCCACGATATGCAGGAGGAGAGACCCATGTTCGACCGATTGGACCAACTGGAAGCGCGATATGAAGAGCTTGGGCGGCAGATGTCTGACCCGACACTGGTAAATGACCAGGAGAACTATCGCAAGGTGTCGAAGGCTCATCGCGACATGGAGCCGACGGTGGAGAAGTTCCGCGAGTATCGCAAGATTAAAGCGGGCATTGCCGAGGCGAAGGGGATGCTGGCCGATCCCGAGATGCGCGAGATGGCGCAGGCGGAATTGGACTCGTTGGAGCCGCGGCTGGGGCCGGTGGAAGAAGAGCTGAAGATCATGCTGCTGCCGAAGGACCCGAACGACGAGAAGAATGTGGTGCTGGAGTTGCGCGCGGGGACGGGCGGCGACGAGGCAGCGCTGTTCGTGGCGGAGGTGTTCCGCATGTATATGCGATTTGCCGAGCAGCATAAATGGAAGGTGGAGGTGCTGTCGCAGACCGAGTCGGGGATTGGACATGGGCTGAAGGATGTGACGGCGATCATCGAAGGGCACAACGTCTATTCGCAACTGAAGTATGAGTCGGGCGTACATCGGGTGCAACGCGTGCCTGAGACCGAGACACAGGGGCGGGTTCATACCTCGGCGATAACGGTGGCGGTGCTGCCGGAGGCCGAGGAGGTGGACGTAAAGATTGAGGCGAAGGACCTGCGCATCGATACGTTCTGCTCTTCTGGGCCTGGCGGGCAGAGTGTGAATACAACCTATTCGGCGGTACGGATCACGCATCTTCCGACGAATACGGTGGTGAGCTGCCAGGATGAGAAGTCGCAGATCAAGAACCGCGAGAAGGGGATGCGTGTATTGCGGGCACGATTATACGAGATGGAGGCCGAGCGCATCCATCAGTTGCAGGCAAAGGACCGCAAGCAACAGATTGGGTCTGGCGACAGGAGCGAGAAGATCCGGACTTACAACTTTCCCCAGAACCGGATGACGGACCACCGCATTGGGTTGACGAATCACCAGTTGGGGATGGTGATGGAAGGGATGCTGCAACCGACGATCGACGCGCTGATTGCGCATGCCACGGCGGAGAAGCTGAAGGCGGAGACGGCGGCTGGATGAATCAAGCTCAGTAGAAGTCGGCGCAGCTGAGATAGTAGCCGCAGGTGCGGCAGACGAGCTTGCATCGGCTCTCCGCCAGGCGGGAGGAGCAGTTGGGGCAGAAGACGGAGTGATGCTCATTCTTATCCAGCGGACAGAGGGCAGGAAAGGCTTCGGGAATGGACTCCGGCGGGTTGAGAGGCTGTGAGGCATCCGTCTGCATGAGGGATAGAGTAGCGTAAAGCGGCAAGTTTTTCATCCGGTATTCTTCGTCCTGAATGCGGATGGGAGCATCGAATGAAGTACGTCTTTGTGGGACAAGCATTTCGTGCCGCTCTCGACGCTTCGCGTGAGGGCAAAAGCAGATTCGGCGCGGTAGAATTTTCTTAGAAGCAACCAGGAGAGTGATTATGGATCGCAGTGCGAGTGCAGTTTGGAATGGCAGTTTGAAGGAAGGTAAGGGCACAATCTCTAGCCAGAGCGGCGCATTGAAGGCGATGCAGTACAGCTTTGCGGCACGGTTTGCGGAGGGCGTGGGGACCAACCCCGAGGAGTTGATTGCGGCGGCGCATGCGGGCTGCTTCAGCATGGCGTTGAGCGCTGAGCTGGGCAAGGCTGGATTCACGCCGGACTCGATTGACACGACGGCCGTGGTCACATTGGACCTGCACGACAAGCCGACGGTAACCAAGATCCACTTGACGACCAAGGCCAAGATTCCCGGCATCGATAAAGCGAAGTTCGACGAGATTGCGGGCGGAGCGAAGGCCGGTTGTCCGATCTCGCGGCTGCTGGCGGCGGCGGAGATCACGCTGGACGCGACGCTGCTGTAAGCGCGATTCGGATCGTTGCAAGAGACGCCCGCCGGTCTGGTGGGCGTTTCTGCGTATCGGACGCTATGGCAAAGGTCTTTGCAGGAAGAAAAGTATCACTGCGTGAAGACGTGTGGAACTTTCGCTGGACGAACACGTATTGTGGAATGATAGCAACACATTACGGGATTGCGCGGGAGCATCGATGCGGAGATGGAACCGGAGGTTTGGTTGGGGCATTTTGCTGTTCTCCTGCGTGGCACGTGGGCAGCAGTACAAGGTCTTGATTGAGCAGGGCCATTATCTGCGGGCGAGAGTGCAGGTGGAGAATGCACTCAAGAGCAATCCGCGAGATCAAGATGCGCTGATTGCGCAGTCGGCGATCGAGATGCAGTTCAACCATCTGGATGCGGCGGTGGACGCGGCTCAGAATGCGGTTGCAGCCGGGGATAACAACGCAGCGGCACACGCGCAACTTGCGGGGGCAATCGGCTGGCGGCTTGCAAACAGTTCGGTGAGCATGGTGCAGAAGGTCGCGTCGGCATGGCCGTTCCACAGAGAGCTGAATCGAGCGCTGGAACTGGATCCGAACAATGTGGAGGCGCTCTCATACAAGGCGATGTACTACTGGTACGTGCCGGCGATCCTGGGAGGGAGCAAGAAGAAGGCGCAGGAGTACGCGGACAAGCTGGTGATGCTGGACCCGGTGAAGGGATACGATATGAAGTCCAACTTTGCCGGCGAGGATGCGGACAAGATGAGGCGGAGCGACGCGCTGGAGGCGATCTGGAAGCAGGCGGTCGCGGCGCGTCCCGCCGATTATCAGGCGCACGAGAGCCTGGGGTACTGTTACTTCATCGATGCGCGCGGGGACAAGCAATCTTTGGCCGAGGCGGAGGCCAACCGGGCGATCGCGCTGGATGCGGGGCGGATCGGCGGATACAGACTGCTGGCGATGATCTATGCGAAGGCGGAGCGCTGGAACGATCTGGATGCCGTGCTTGCGCGGGCGCGGCAGGCGGTGCCGGACGATCTGAGTCCACAGTTTCAAGCGGCATGGTTCATCTGGTTAGCTAAGAAGGCCGATGAGTGGGGCAGGGCTGAACGGTACCTGCGTGCGTATCTGGGGATGCCCGCCGAGGGTCGTGAGGCAAACCTGGCGGTGGACCATTGGCTGCTGGGGTTGGTGTTGGAGAAAGAAGGCCACAAAGCCGAGGCCCTGAATGAGTTGCAGACTGCGGCGGATTTGGATCCTACCTTCGAGAGAGCAAAGCGGGACTTGAAGCGGATGAAGGGATAGTACAGCGGTCTGGATGCTTAATGAGCGTGGGAGTGGCCGTGGTGGGCGTGGGCGGCTTCGGGCTCCGGCGGGGCGGAGCAGCCGTGGGTGGTCGCGCAGCCGATGATCTCAAACTGAATCGTAGTGTGCGTGATGTGGAAGCGCTCGCGCAGGGCGCAGTTGATGGCGTCGAGGATGGTTGCCGAGCCGGAGATGGGCATCTCGCCGATGGTGACGTGGCTGGCGAGAGCGTGCGAGGCCGAGCCGAGCGACCAGACGTGCAGGTCGTGCACATCGAGGACGCCGGGGACGGCAGCGACGGCGGCGCGAATGTCGGCCAACGAGAGGTTGCGGGGCGTACCTTCCAGTAGGATGTTGAGCGTCTCGCGGACGATGGATGCGGAGGACCACGCGATCATGGCGGCAATGAGGATGGAGAGGGCCGGGTCGAGCCAGAACGCTCCCGTGAAGAGGATTCCCGCGCCGCCTGCTATGACGGCAGCGGTGGAGAGGGTATCGCCCAGCATATGCAGGAAGACGGTGCGGATGTTGACGTCGCCGGAGGACTTCCAGAGCATGGCGGCGATGGCGCCGTTCATCAGGACGCCGGCGGCAGCGACGGCCATCATGATGCGCGGCTGGACGGCTACTGGCGCATAGAGGCGATGGATGGCGGAGAGCGCGATCCACGCGGCCAGGACGATCAGAGTGAGTGCGTTGACGAAGGCCGCGAGGACTCCTGCGCGCTGATAGCCGAAGGTCTTCTGGTCGGTAGCGGGGCGGGTCTGGAAGTAGACGGCGGCGAAGGAGAGAAGGATGGCAAGGAGGTCGGACACGTTGTGGCCGGCTTCAGAGATCAACGCCAAAGAATGGGCACGGACGCCGAAGTAGAAGGTGGCGATGACATAGGCCGCCGTGAGCGCCATGGAAATCTTGAGCACCCGCTGCATCTTCCGATTCGGGCTGGCGACCATATGCATGTGTACAGTGTAGAACAGCGAGCCCGCGAGTTAGCGGGTCAGCAAGTCAGCGAGAAGATATACTGAGAGTTGCTCATGAAATCGACTTTTGACGATATTGCGAATAACTCGATGACGAACAAGTTTGCTGGGACGGACGCTCATCCGCTGGATTTGGGTAGCGATGAACACGGACAAGCCCGGCGGGTACGCTCGACGACGGTGCTGTGCGTGCGTCGCGGGGACTCGGTGGTGATGGCCGCGGACGGGCAGGTGACGCTGGGGCAGAGCGTGATGAAGCACTCGGCGAAGAAGATCCGGAGGCTGTATCAGGACAAGGTGCTTGCGGGCTTTGCGGGATCGACGGCCGACGCCTTCTCGCTCTTCGGGCGTTTCGAGACCAAGCTGGAGCAGTACGCGGGCAACCTGGGACGCAGCGCCGTGGAGCTGGCCAAGGACTGGCGGACGGACCGGATGCTGCGGCATCTGGAGGCGCTGCTGATCGTCTGCGACCTGACGGCGACGTTTGTGCTGAGCGGCACGGGAGACGTGATCGAGCCGGACGATGGCATTGTGGCGATTGGGTCGGGCGGAAGCTATGCGCTGGCTTCGGCGCGGGCGTTGATGGAGAACACCGAGTTGAGCGCGCGGGAGATCGCGGAGAAGAGCTTGAGGATTGCGGGGCAGATATGCATCTATACGAACGACCAGTTGACGATTGAAGAGTTGAAGAAGGTGTAGGCGGGTTCGAGGTACTAGGTTAGAGGTTCGAGGGATCAGGCTGAGACGCGCCAGAGTCAACGACGGAGATTCTGACCCTTCTACAAACTCAGGGTCAGAATGACGGCACGAAAGTATTGTGGGGATTGAAGAGGTTTATCTAATGGCGATTTATTTACCGGGAACGGCGGACGACCAGGCCCTTGCGCTGGATGATATGACTCCGCGTGAGATTGTGGCGGAGCTGGACAAGTACGTTGTGGGGCAGGGCGCGGCCAAACGCGCTGTGGCGATTGCGCTGCGCGATAGGATGCGGCGGCAAAAGCTGTCGCCGGAGTTGGCCGAAGACATCATGCCCAAGAACATCATCATGATTGGGCCGACGGGTGTGGGCAAGACGGAGATTGCGCGGCGGCTGGCCAAGCTGACCAGCTCACCGTTTATCAAGGTGGAGGCCTCGAAGTTCACCGAGGTGGGCTATGTGGGGCGCGACGTGGAGTCGATGGTGCGCGACCTGGTGGAGATCGCCATCGACATGGTGCGCGAAGAGAAGATGGAGGACGTGGAGGACAAGGCGGAGCTGAACGCCGAGGACCGGCTGCTCGATCTTCTGCTGCCTGCCGCGCCCACCCAAACTGCGGCGACAACCAAGAGTGCCGGACCAACCGCGGTGATGATGACACCGACCGGAATCCGCGCCATGCAGGTGATGCAGTTCAAGTTGCCGGAGGACGCGCCGGATGCAGCGGCGGGCGCGAACACTGGAGTGATCGACGGCAAAGTTGTGGACAAGGCTGAAGAGGAGAAGGTGCGCAACAACGAACAGACAAGCCACGAGCGCACGCGAGAGAAGCTGCGCCAACAGTTCCGCGAGGGCAAGCTGGATGAGCGGATGGTGGAAATTGACGTGCGCGACCGCAATCAGCCGAGCTTCGAGTTCATGCCCGCGCAGGGGCAAGAAGACATGGACATGAATATCAAGGACATGCTTCCAGGGCTGTTCGGGCAGAGGACGAAGAAGCGCAAGATGAAGGTGGCTGAGGCATTCGAGTACCTGGTGCAGGAGGAGGAGTCGCGGCTGATCGACATGGACCAGGTGACGCGGCTAGCGGTGGAACGGGTGGAAGACTCGGGAATTGTTTTTCTGGACGAGATCGACAAGATTGCAGGACGCGAAGCGGGGCATGGGCCGGATGTGAGCCGCGAGGGTGTGCAGCGAGACATTCTACCGATTGTGGAAGGGACTACCGTCAGTACAAAGTACGGGATGGTATCAACCGACCACATCCTGTTTATTGCCGCAGGAGCGTTCCATGTTTCGAAGCCGAGCGACCTAATTCCGGAGCTACAGGGAAGGTTTCCGATTCGCGTGGAGCTGAAGTCACTGACAGTGGAGGACTTTGTGCGCATCCTGACGGAGCCCAAATCATCCTTGGTGAAGCAATCGACTGCGCTGCTGGAGACCGAGGGGTTGAAGCTGGAGTTTACGCCAGAAGCGCTGGCAGAGATGGCGCAGTTCGCGTTCCGGGTGAACGAGACCACGGAAAACATTGGCGCGCGGCGACTCCACACGATCATGGAACGGGTGCTGGACGAGATCAGCTTCCAGGCTCCTGAGCTGTTCAAGAGTCCGCGGGCTGAAGCATCACAGGAAGGCGTGATTGCGGAGGTTGGCGCATCGGCGCCGCTGAACGGAGAGCCGCAGAAACCATCTCCGCCGCTGCCTGTGATTGAGCGACGGAAGGAAGACGGAACAGTGGAGAAGGTAATTGTGGTCGATCCTGAGTATGTGAAGCAGCAAGTAGCTTCAATTGTGAAGGACCAGGATCTGAGTCGCTATATTTTGTAGATTTCTGAATTAAGTTGGGCGATACAAGAACCACGAGGGGCGTCCGTAATGGACGCCCTCGTTTTTTGGGTGTTGAAGAAGGACTACGCTCTGACAGGCTGAGTGATTTCGCTGAGACGTTTGACGAGGAGTTGTTCCAGGTCTTCGAGGGCTTTGGAGAAGCTTTCGATGCCCTCCTTTAGCTTGTCGGTGGCCATACGGTTTTCCGCATGGAAGGTATCGAACGTCTGCTTGGTGATGGTGATCTTGTGGCCGTCTGAACTGGCGGCCTTTGCGGGATCGAGCTTTCGTTCCAGCGTGCCATCGGTGGACTCGAGTTCGGCGAGGAGCTTGGGTGCGATGGTGAGCAGGTCGCAGCCGGCGAGTTCGATGATCTCGCCGATGTTGCGGAAGCTGGCGCCCATGACCACGGTCTTGTAGCCAAATTTCTTGTAGTAGTTATAGATGGTGGTGACGGACTTGACGCCGGGGTCGTCGGCGCCGGTGTAGTCCTTACCGGTATCCTTCTTATACCAGTCGAGGATTCGTCCGACGAAGGGCGATATAAGCGTGACTTTGGCCTCGGCGCAGGCGATGGCCTGATGCAGACCGAAGAGCAGCGTCATATTGCAGTGGATACCTTCCTTCTCGAGGACTTCCGCGGCCTTGATTCCCTCCCATGTGGAGGCAAGTTTAATGAGTACGCGCTCGCGGGAGACTCCTGCCTTTTCATATTGCGCGATGATTTCACGCGCTGTTGCGATGGATTTTTCCGTGTCATAGGAGATGCGCGCGTCGACTTCCGTGGAGACACGGCCGGGGATGATGGCCAGGATCTTGAGGCCGAAGGCGACGGCCAGTTGCTTGAACGCAAGGGTTGCAACATCCTGGTCGGATGCGCCGGGACCAGCCTCGGCGCGTGCCTGCTGCAAAACACCATCGACGATGGGCTGGTAGGCAGGCATCTGGGCCGCAGCCATGATCAGCGATGGATTTGTGGTGGAGTCCTGCGGCTTAAACTGTTCAATAGAGTTGATGTCGCCGGTGTCCGAAACCACGGTTGTCATGCCGCGAAGTTGTTGCAGAAGCGAAGCCATAGGTACTCCTTATATATTCGTCTCTTTCATTTTACAGCGTGGCAGGTCTGCTCTGAATCAGTGCCTCAATCCTCGTCTTATACGGAGAGGGTTGGCCCCCCCTCCCCCCATTTTGCGCATAATCCTCAAAACAAAAGGCTTAATTTGCAAGATCAAGATTCTATACGACTTACCTATATAGCACTAAAAACAAATAACTTATTGGATGCTATGTACTGTCCTTCCCGGTAGTGTGATGCCGATGCGAAAGGCTGATGTTTTCCCATACTTTAATGATACGGGTTGGAGCATAACTAGTATGCCAAGTATTTTAAAGTATTAAGTAGTTTGGATTGAGTTGGTTAGGGAGAATTTAGAGGTTCGAGCCCCTTGACAGGAATACAGGGGTCAGGGAACAGGGGTCAGGGTATTAGGTTTGAGGTTCACGGTTCAAGGTGTCGTGGCGAACTTTCACATCTTAGAGGCGAGATGTGGGGTAACGGGAAAGCTTAAAGAATAGAACACTCATGCTTAAGCGAGGGGTAGAATGGGCGCGGTCGCGATCGAGCCGGAATGGACGACACGAAGACGAATCGTGCAGCAAACTCCCACATCTCAAAATCGAGATATGGGGCACCCAGTTCTGAGGAGGTACGCTAAGATATGGGCCACCGCGGATCGTGCCACCTCTATAACCCACATCTCAGAAGCGAGATGTGG